>Ga0160505_100004_pt1 | contig 300089 bp, 294 predicted proteins | sample DIDeMG_FD_108225 | JGI IMG/M metagenome (GOLD analysis project Ga0160505, IMG submission 108225) | Enriched chicken feces microbial communities from UW Madison campus, WI, USA - DID2874_E49_Stillage MG | ecosystem: Host-associated > Birds > Digestive system > Large intestine > Fecal ... | reverse complement strand
GAGGGGTTGCCCCTTGTGAGATTAGGACGTCGCCACGCGTTGTTATTCCGGCATAGCTCAGTTGGTAGTAGCGCATGACTGTTAATCATGATGTCGTAGGTTCGAGTCCTACTGCCGGAGTTTTCGAAGACAGCCTTTTATAGGTTGTCTTTTTTTTATGTTTGAGCAAATTGTTTAATGGATTAAGGGAATAGTGCTATCCTCAAGGTGAGGTGAGGATAACTATGTATATGAAAATTTCAGATGAATTGGTAGAGCGACTAGAGAAATACAAAGACAGTCGAATCCTTTTAGACTTAGATGATGGTGTAGGGATGTACTCCAAGATGGGAAGCTGCGCATTGAACATCAGCTTCCGCTTATTGATCTTAGACAAAGACCAAGATTACTCAGACTATACAGTGAACGTTGAAAGCCCAATTGGGGAAATTCCAATCAAAGAACATTCAAAATTGTACTTGGAAGACGACATGTCCTTGGTTTTTGATCCACGGATGTCTTTGATCAAACTGAAAAGCCCTAGTGGTATGATTGATGGAAATGTCCAAATCATTGATTTACGCAAAAATAAGGAGTGAGCCTAAATGGCCCACTCCTTATTTAATTTGGTCTTTCTAAATCAATCGTATTAGCGATGTGGCTGTAAGTAGTGCCAGCAAGACGTGCTGCTGGATCAAGGGAGATCGGGTCGATATACTCTTTTTCCGCATCAAAAACAGCTTCTTCAAACGAATAGTTCAAAACTTCCAGAATGAACAAATCACTGATCACGGTTCCTTCATGGTCGCTTACAGGAACATATTGATGAAGCCGAACTTCAAAGCGGATGGGGGCTTCCTGGATCGCTGGTACAGCGACTTCTTTGCTGTCTACAAGTGTAAGTCCGCTCTCGGCTAATTCACTTTCCTCAGCAGGCAGAGAAGCTGAGGAGTGGTTCATTTCGGAAAGAACCGAGTCGTTCACCATATGGATCACGCCTTCTTTTTGTTGAAGGAGATTTCGTGCAGTGTCCTTCATCTGATGCTCTTTGCGATTGATAGAAAGACTAACTAACGGTAGGTCCTTCGCTACAACATTGAAATAGCTGAAGGGAGCGGCATTCACGACATTCGTTGTGTCATCGATCGTAGTGATCCAAGCGATCGGTCGCGGAATAACGCTGCCTGTCAGAAACTTATAATTTTGTTTTGTCGTTAGATCCTTTGCAGAGTAGAAGTACATAGCGCGCTCCTTATTTTCGTTTCTTATTTGCGTCAGAAGTATCGAAGGGGCGAACATATTCTTCGATCTCTTCCCGTTTTGATTGCAAATGAGGAGGCAATGACAAGATTTCACCTGCGTGATCGTAGGTCTCATCTTGCAAGAAACCAGGGCCATCGGTAGCTAGTTCAAATAAGACATTTGGTGCTGCTAGGAAGTATTCTGATTGGAAGTAGAAGCGGTCGACGAATCCTGAATTTGGAAATTCTAGGGCATTGATCTTTTCGATCCAGTCACGAAGCGCGTCATCATCAGCAACACGCAAGGCCAAGTGATGGACATTCCCATAGCCTTCCTGTGCTGGGATCATATCTGGCTGATCATCTACAAGGATCGTCGCACCATTTCCGCCTTCACCAACTTCAAATTGATGCAGACTTTCTTCAGCAGCAGTTTCTTTAAAGCCTAATAGGTTTTCTAAAACCAGTTTTAGGTGTTCAAATTTTGCCACGGTAACAATGGTTGGGCCTAAGCCGAAGATCGCGTGTTCAGCAGGAACATTTGAATTCTTCCAGGGTGTCCCGCCGGCAACGCCGTTATTTTTTTCGTCTGATACTAATTGGAACCATTGATCGTCGTAGTCTTGGAATTCTAAATATTTCTTTCCAAAACGTTCTTTGATCTCGCCATGAGCAACTTCTTTTTCTGAGAAGCGTTGAGCCCAGAATGTCAATGAAGCGTCGGTCGGCACACGGAAACCAGTCCGTGAAATACTATTCGTCCCTTTGCTTCCCTTTGGAATTTGTGGGAAATCAAAGAAGGTCATATCCGTCCCGGGCGCACCAGAATCATCTGTAAAATAAAGGTGATAGGTTTCGATATCGTCTTGATTGACTGTTTTTTTAATCATGCGCAAGCCTAAAATATCTGTAAAAAAGCGATAATTTTTTTCGGCGCTGGAAGTCATTGCTGTTACGTGGTGTAATCCGCGAATTTGTGTATCCATAATTTATTCCTCCTAAACTCTTACTAAAAGTAAGTTTATTGGAAAGCTGATTTTTTAGCAAGAATAATGCCTTGACTTGATAATTTTCCAAGGAATCAGTAGGATAGAAACAGGAGGTAGACGATGAAAAAAATTGTATTATTTGATTTAGATGGCACGTTGACCGATTCAAGTGAAGGCATTTTGAACAGCATTCGCTACATGTTGGAGAAAAAGGGCTTGGCTATTTCTGACACGGAGACACTGCGCAGCTTTATTGTCCCTCCTTTGGCCGATTCATTGAAGGCGCTTTACGGGATTTCAGAAGCTGAAGCGCAAGAAGCTGTTGAAAGCTACCGTGAGTATTATGCCGATCAGGGAATCAAACAATTGACGGTGTATCCTGGTGTGGAAAAGATGCTGACGGATTTGTCAGAAGACTATTCTTTAGCGATCGCGACGTCAAAGCCTGAATTTTTTGCTGAACAGGTGATCGAGAACACGGGATTGACGAAGTATTTCACCGGGATTTTTGGCGCGGACCTGGCGGGAGACCGTTCAAAAAAAGCCGACGTGATCACGTACGCATTAGAGCAATTAGAAGGAGATACGGCGGTGATGGTCGGGGATCGGAAATTTGATATTCTAGGTGCCAAGGACAATCAGTTGAAGAGCATCGGTGTGCTGTATGGCTTCGGAGACCGGCAGGAATTAGCGGAAGCAGGGGCGGATCTTCTTGTAGAGAAGGCGTTGGAGATTCCTCTCGCCCTTCAAAGATTGTTTTAAGCACAATTCTGCGGATAAAGGACGTTGAAAACAAAAAAAATCCCTCAAGCGAGGGATTTTTTGATCAATTATTCGACTTAGTACCAGCCGTTTGCTTGCCAGAATGCTTGTGCGCCTTCCCATGAACCATAGCGAGAAGTGACATATTGATCCGCAACACGTTCTTGGTTTGCAGCAGAGTAGTCACCATTTAAGTATGAAGCAGATAATTGGTAACGTCCAATGTATTGACCGTTGGTTGCAGTGTAAGAACCGCTAGATTCGCGTTGTGCGATCCATTCTTTTGCTGAGCTTGTGCTTGCGGGAGCGGAAGCTTCTGCAGCAGGAGCCGCTGGTTGTTGTGCTTGTTGTACAGGAGCAGCAGCCGGTTGTGCTGATGCTTCTTGAACAGGTGCTTGTTGTGCAGGTGCAGGAGCTGCTTGTTCTTGAACAGGAGCAACAGTAGTATTGCCTTTTGCATCTGTGTCGATCGTCAAGTTTTGTCCTTCAAAGATCATATCAACGTTAGAGATGTTGTTTTCACTAGCAATTGAATGAACTAAGCTGTTATCGCCTGCAAATTTGATTGAGATTTTTGATAATGTATCACCTGATTGAACAGTGTAATTTTCAGCTGCATGTGCATCGTTTGTTCCTAGTGCAAATACTGCACCGGCTGTTAGTAAAGTTGTAAGTACAAGAGTTTTTCCAAATTTCATTATGTAAATTCCTCCAAAAAAGTTTTTAATGTCATCAGTCATTTCGACTACGAGACTTACTTTACCATCCTTCTTCATGTCGTGGGTTATAAACCAGTGACAAGAGGTTACAAGGAAATGTAGAAATGTAACAAAAGATGGAGAAAAGAGGCCTTTTGAAATACTTAATCTCTATTAAGAATGTCTGAATCCCTATGAGGGACAAGGGATTTGCGAGGTGTTTCTCAAGGGAAATAGATGTAAGCGCTGATAAAAGTTGCAATGTTGACACTCTGTTGTAAAGAATCAGACGATTCTAGGGGCGAAAATCTCGGAAAAACGACGGATTATTTCTTAAGAAAAGGTAAATGATAGACAAAACGAGGTGAAACATGGCCATTACGATAAAAGAAATTGCCCGTCTGGCGGGTGTCTCGGTGACGACGGTCTCTCAGATCCTTAATCAGAAGGGGGGACGCTTCAGCGAAGCAACCAAACAGCGGGTCTTAACGGTGATCAAAGAGCAAAACTATTCGCCAAATTATTTTGCTTCAAATATCATTGCAAAAAAATCAAAGACGATCGGTGTGATCGTTCCTGATTTTTCAGAACAATTTGCTTCGGCGATCGTCAGAGAGATCAAACGACACTTGGAAGAGCAAGGGTACTATTTGATCATTTGCGAATCGGATCATGAGTTCGAGAAGGAACAGGTGCTGCTGGAGCAGTTGGCGAAGATCGCTGTGGAGGGAATTATTCTCTTTACGCCCAATCTATACGATCAGGATCAACGAATCCGCAAAGGTCGCTACCAGGAGATCCCAGTTGTTTTTGCGGATAGGGGACTTAATGAAGGCTATTACGGGACAGTGAAGATCGATGAATTTTCAGGAGTTTATCGGGCCCTCGAGTGGCTGATCGAAGAGGGGCATCGCAGGATCGGCCTTTTGATGGATGATGCAGAGCACTATCATTTAGCGGAACGATTTGACGCATATAGACAGGCGCTGCAGGATCATCAGCTTATAATAGAAGAAACACACATCAAACAGATGCCTTTGACGATCGAAGGCGGGTATCAAGGCGCTACTGAATTGCTGAGGGAGACAGAGGTGAGTGCGATTTTCTGCTGCGATGATATGTTAGCGATCGGGTGTTACCAAGCCGTGTTTGATAGTGGCAGAGTGTTGGATCAGGAAATTACGGTGGTAGGCTTCGATGGCGGAGAAGTGACGCAGATCGTTCGGCCAAAAATAAGGAGTGTCCGTCAGCCTTATAAAGAATTAGGAAATGCCTACGCGGACAAGATTCGAATGGCGATCCAACAGCCAGATCGCCAAATGGATGATCGGTTGTTCCATGTAAGCTTTGACCCAGAATAAGCAATGAGAGTAGAGAAGCATTTGCGTCAGAGCAAATGCTTTTTTGTTATGAAAAAATTACTTTCCCTATAAATCTAGACGAATATTAGTGAAATAGTTCGGTGAATAAGGGGGTGTTCTTGTAATTTCTCTATTTTTAACAAAAAAAGCTCAATTTTTTAAGCAATATGGGTTAATTCTTTGGTAGAATATTGGGAGATAAAATGAATTCTTTTTGGCCTTCAGGGTATGGGGGAAAAGAATGATGATGGAAAAGTGGGGGAGCGTTTTTGAAAAGGGTTGGGGAAGTATTTTTTGCGATTGGAACAAGGAAACTCATCATTATTGGTTTGGTGCTTTTATTGGGAGTGGTCAGTTTTTACTCCTACAAGAGTGTGTATTACGCGGAACGGTTGCTGCCTAAGACAAAAGTAAATGCAATCGATGTTGGCGGACTGACTGTGGAGCAGGCGAATGAGAAAATCACGAAAGAGCTGACAGAGGCCCCTTTCGCGATTCGTTTAGATAAGCATTTGTGGAAGGAACTCAAGCGCAGCGATTACGGGTGGTCTAAAGATCATCGAGAGGCGCTCAAACGGCTGAAACAGGAGCAAAGTCCATTTGCATGGGGCCTGAGCGGATTTGCAAAGCATCAATACCAGCTGCCGAACACCTTTGACCGTGGGCAGGTGGAACAATTAGTGGAGACGTTGAGAATGACGCTTCTAGAAAAAAATGTGACGCGGATTCCGACGAAAAATGCTAGGATCGAGTGGCAGAATGGGGCATTTAAAATCGTTCCAGAAGAACAAGGAACCACTTTTGACATTGACGCTGTACAAAAAGCTGTAAAACGCGGCTTGGAAGAAGGCCAGTCGTCAGTAGATGCGGAAAAGTATTATGCTCGGCCGATCATGACAAAAAAGGACGGCACGTTAAAGAAGCAACAGGAAAAATTAAATCAGTTTACTAAAATGAAAGCGTCTTATAGGATCAACGGAAAAGCCATCGCCCTCTCTAATGAGGAACTCAGCAGCTGGCTGACTACGAACGAGAATGGAGAAGTGCAGATCGATCAGGAAAAGGTCACGCGTTTTGTGACCAAGCTAAACGCAGACTATAATACCCAGGAGAATCCGACACCCTTCACTAGTACAAAACGAGGTGAGGTCTCTGTACCTATGGGAATCTATGGCTGGTCTATCGACATTCCTGCGGAGGTCCAAGCCTTGAGCGGGGAGATTTTAAAAGGGAAAAATTTTGATCGCACGCCGATCGTGACAGGCGATGCACCAACAGTCCAAGCCGGCATCGGCAATACGTATGTAGAAGTCGATCTGCAAAACCAATATATGTGGTATTACAAAGAGGGCAAGGTCCAGCTGGAAACAGATATTGTCAGCGGGAAGCCATCCACACCAACACCGCCTGGGGTAAATTATGTGACGAGCAAATCAACGGATCAAGTCCTGCGGGGCTTGAATGAGGACGGCTCCAAGTACGCCAGTCCTGTACGCTATTGGATGCCGATCGACCGGACAGGCGTAGGCATTCATGATTCTGATTGGCAGTATGCGTATGGCGGAGATCTCTGGCTATACCGAGGGTCTCACGGTTGTATCAACACGCCGCCAGCCAAAATGGATGAACTTTATCCGATTTTGGAGACAGGGACCCCTGTCGTCGTTTTCTAATAGAACAGGAACAAGCATCAGAAAAAAATTCTGGTGCTTTTTTTTAATTTAAAGTCGTTTTCTTCCCCTAGAATTTTGCGGGATAAAAACAAGTGATCGGCTTGAGACCAGCAAACAGATAACTGTCGCTGACCAAAATAGGCCGCTTCTTTCATAGAGAAGAAGCGGCCCATTTTTTCTTTGTGGAGGGAAGCTATTCAAAAAAATGACGCATAAAACGACACGATCCAAAAAGCAAGGCACGCGATTAACTGTAAAATCATCCTTATAAATAGACGAAAACAGAGAGGTTAAAATAACTGATAAACAATCGATAGACAAATGAATACCGAGGGAGCCAGTTATTATGAGCGTTGCCGTTTTCGTTTATGAACAGCCTAAAGGGCTAAAAAAAATACTCAATAAAGGAAAGAAGGAAAACACATGTGTACGACAGTTTTAGTAGGAAAAAAAGCATCACGTACAGGATCAACAATGATCGCGAGAAATTGCGATACCGAGGTACCGATCCAGCCAGTGAAGTTTGTTCAAGTAGAGGAAAATGCGGTTACTAGCGGAACCTTCCACTCTGTGATCACTCATTTTTCTGAAGCGTATCCTGAGCAGGCGTTGGGCTATCAAATGATCCCGTTTGTTGAACAAGAAACGCTAGGCATTTTTGGCGAGGCAGGAATCAATTCATTGAATGTTGCCATGAGCTCGACAGAAAGTATTTTCGGTAATCCCTTCGTATTGGCTGCCGATCCATTTACAGAGGAAGGCTTAGGAGAAGATGCACTGTTAACGATGGTGCTCCCTTATATCACTTCCGCAAGAGAAGGCGTCGAATACGTCGGGAAACTCATCGAAAAGCACGGTTCCCACGAAGGAAACGGGATCATCTTCAGCGATAAGGACGACATCTGGTATATGGAGATTCCTTGCGGGCATCATTGGGTCGCACAGCGTATCCCTGATGACCATTGCGCAGTCATCGCGAACCAATCGATCATTGAAACGGTAGATTTTGAAGATGAGGCGAATTTCATGCATTCAGCAAACATTCGCACCTTCGTAGAGACCCATGCGCTGAACCCTGAAGACGGCACCTTCAATTTCAGACAGATCTTTGGGACGAGCAATTTGCAGGATCGCAAGTACAATACCGCCAGAGTGTGGTATGGACAGAAAATTTTAGGCAAAGAGAATGCCAGTCCGACAGCCGATGATATGCCATTTACATTCCAACCGGCTCATCGATTAACAGTGGATGATGTCGGTCGTGTTCTAAGCTCTCACTTCGATGAAACGATCTATGACCCATTCAGTAAAGGCGACGAGCAGGCAGCACACGCTTTCCGACCTATTTCGATGAATCGTACCGCTGAATCTCATATCCTGGAGATTCGAAACAACGTAGACCCTGAGTTCGCCGCATTGTTTTGGTTGAACAGCGGACCTACGGCATTTAATCCCTATGTTCCTTTTTATGCCAACAGTAAGGATACCTCATCTCTTTACAATGAGACGAGTCTGACCTTTGACAGCAATCAAGCTTACTGGCGCGCACGTTTGCTCGCTGTTTTAGTTGAGAGAGACTATGACAAACTTGCCTTTTTGAACTTTGGCTATTTAACGAGTGCGAAAGAACTGGCGCATCAGTTGGTTTTAGCCAGCGATCAAGAAGCAGAGAACTATACTGGCGAAGAACGCAAAGACTTTTTGACTGCGTGCAATGAGAAGCATGCGGAAAAAATGAACCAGCTTGCGTTGGATCATATTGGTGCGTTGGTTGAGCAAGGGTTGGGCTTATCGGCATTGACCTATGACATTACGAAGGACATTTAAAATGGACAGAAAGGAGTTGAACAGCAATGGAACACAATCATGGGGCCATTCAAAAGGGAACCACAGCACCAAATGCGACCGTTTCTGATGGCACTACTGGAAAAAAGACACTCTCTAAAATTACTTTGACGACGTTTATCGGGCTGACCTTTGCCTTGGTCGCGGGGCCTTATTATTCTACCTTGACGGCGACCGGCTGGAATATGTTTTTATACATGGCGATCGCTACGATCGGCTTTGCCCTTCCTATCGCACTGATTTCAGGCGAATTTGGAACGACCTTCCCTGGAAGAGGGGGCCCAGAGCTTTGGGTCAAAAATACGCTCGGGCCTAAATGGGGCTTTGTCACCTCCTGGCTGATCTGGATGTCGATGATTCCCGCGATGCTGGTGGTGGGTACAGGCTTTGCGCCAACCGTTGCTCTGCTGATCGGGAAGAAAGAATTGATCGAAAACCCGATCTATACCTTGGGCGTCATTTTGGTCTTGGTTTGGACCATGACGCTATTGAATCTAAAATTCGATATGGCAAAAATCAATGGGAAATTCGGCATATGGCTTGGTTTTTACATCCCAGTGGTCATGCTATTCGGGCTCGGATTGTACACATTCATCAAATTTGGCTTTAATGCCGACAGTATCTTAGGTAGCTTTGAACCGTCTAAGTTAGTACCGAAGTCGCTGACTAGCGGCTCAGGAATGTACTTCAGCGGAGTTATATTTATCTTTTTAGGGATCGAGATGTCCTCTGTATTTATTACGCGGTTAAGAAAACCGTCGGGTCAATACGCAAAAGGCGTCATCATTGCACTGGTCCTGTTAGCGATTCTCTCATTGTGTAACGCCTTCTTTGTGGCAAATGTGATTCCTAAGGGAGATATCCAGTTGAACAACACGGTCCAACCGTTGCAAATTTTTGCGGAACGTCTAGGCTTGCCCTACATTCTCGTCCAATTGTTCTGCTTAATGTCGATCATCAGTGTGTTGACGAATATGTCTACTTGGTTCGTCAGCGCCTCTAAAACCATGACACAAAGTGCGCTGAATGGCGATTTTCCACCTAAATTGAAATTTTGGAAAACCAATAAATTCAATGCGTGCCCGTCGCTATTGATCGTGCAAGCAGCAGCGATCTCACTATTGTCGGTCGCCTACGCTGTGATCCCCGGGATCAATACAGTCTTTATCATCATCACCAACAGCGGGACCGTCTTGTATTGTCTGGCCTACAGCTTGATGACGATTGGCTATATCAGCATGAGACGACAGGATAAAAATCAAGACCATCCTTTCCGTGTCGGGAAAAAAGGCAATCATTTGGCTTACATGGTGTCCTTTTTACTTCTAGCAACGATTGTTTTTGCGCTTGTTATCACGTTTATGAACAATAGCTTGCTGAATCTAGTATTTGTAGTGATCTTTACGGGCATCTTCTTCATGGTTCCTTTGTTCATTTATCGAAACAGGAAAGAAAGCTGGAAAATGCCCTCCAGCCAAAAGGAAACAAAAAGTTAACGCCAGAATGAGCGCTTTAGAAATTGTAAAACACAAAGCGCTCGTTCTTATAGATTGGAGGATTTAAAATGGCGACAACAAATAGTCCGCTCGCAAAGAGCAGCGGCACAGCGGCGGCCACGAGCAAAAGCAAATTGTCTTTTCTATCGATCTACTTTCTAGGAATCAATGCGATCGTTGGCTCAGGAGCATTTCTTTTGCCGCAAGAGATATACCAACGAGTGGGCGTGATGAGTGTCTTAGTCATCCTGTGTGCGGCAATGACAGTCAGCATGATCGCCTTGTGTTATGCCGATCTATCCAGCCGATTTTCTGGCTCAGGTGCAGCATGGCTTTACTCGTATAATGCATTCGGTAAATTTACCGGCTTTCAAATCGGCTTGTTTTCGTGGTTCTTAGGTTGTTTGACCTTGTCCGCGGAATCTGTAGCCTTGCTTAGAACACTGAAAAATCTCTTTCCGCAATTGGATAATGGGATCGTAAAAATTTTGTTTCCGGTCACGTTGATCACGATACTGGCGATCATTAATTTATTTGGTACCTCGCTCGTCAAATTCATCAACGGGATCTCATCCGTCTTCAAAATTTTTATCGTTCTATTCTTCATAGTTTTAGGAGCATTTTTCATGCATAAAACAAACTTCACACCGATCGTACCAAGCACAGTTACAAATACGAAAAGCTTTGTCGGTCATTTCGGGTCCGCATTTAGTGTTGTTTTTTATATGTTCAGCGGGTTTTCATTTATACCTGTTGCAGCAGCACAAATGAACAACCCCGAAAAAAATATTCCAAAAGCGTTGATTTATGTGATGGCGAGTGTCACCGTCTTGTACACACTCGTTCAAACGATCGTTATCGGAATCTTAGGGACGACGATCGTGAAGTACGATGTCCCGATTGCAGAAGCAATGAAGATCGGTGTCGGTCATTGGGCCTATGCCATCATCATCTTAGGGATGATTCTGTCGATCTTTGGTGTCGCCTTCGCTGTATCCTTCAGCACACCGGCACTGGCTGCGTCATTAGCAGAAGAGCACCACTTATTGCCAAGTTCTATTGGAAAGAAAAATAAATACGGTGCCCCTTATGTGGCAGTGATCGTGACTTCCGTGATCAGTATTTTTGCAACACAATGCAGCTATATCTTCTTAGTATCCTGCATCGTGTTAGCATCATTTATCCAATATGTACCATCGATTCTAGCGGTCATCAAATTCAAGAAGACGAAACAATTTCCAAATAATGGCTTCAGCCTAAAGGGCGGCTATGTCGTTCCTATTTTGGCCTTGGTCATCTCAATGTATTTATTGACGAATTTTAACTTAAAAGTTCTATTAGTGATGTTGGCCGTATTCATACTAGGTGTCATTATCTATATCACAAAAATCAAAGGCGCTGAGAACGAACAAGCAGCCAATTAAAAAAGCACGTAACCACAAAAAAATATCATTTAAAAAAATGAATAGAGGAGAATGATTAACATGAAAGCAACGAAACAATTAGGATTAGCAGCAGCAACTTTAGGAATGATCGTATTATTAGGAGCCTGCGGGCGAACAGAAGAAAGCGGCACGATCGTCGGCGGTTCCGGCTCAGAGGAAGTCTACACTGATTCTTCAGGTGACGAGGCAGTCGTCGGGGAAGAGACGTTAAAAGATGACGGCTACTTCAAACAAGTCGTAACAGAAGGGATCAATCCAAAAGTAAAGGATATCGTGTCCTATGATACACAGTTCAGCAATTCAGATTGGGACAAGATCACCTTCGATGTCGACCATGCGAAAATAGTCACAGTCAAAGACTTTAAAGATGAAAAAGGAGATACCTATAAAACCTTGCTCTCCTTGAAGTATAAATTAGACATTGAAGATACCTCGGACAAATACATCATGCCTGATAAAGCGGAAGTTGAATTAGCAGATGGTAAAAAAGTCAGCGCCGATTTCTTTATGGATATTTTCGATGACGAATTCTCAACAACGGATGCCCACAAAGATGGCTTCATTCACTTCAAGATCAAAGACGAAGAAAAAATCAGAGAAATCAAAGCTGTGGATGTGACATTCCGTGCAAAAACAGATAACAACCACGAAACGACTCATACGTATAAAATTGATTTCCCATTAGAAGCAGAAGAATAAGCAGGTAGTCATCAATTACATCGAGTCAAAACAAAAAGCCGTTGGTTCAGCGGCTTTTTGTTTTGGGCTTCATTTCGAACCAACTGGTATTAGATTTTCCCGCATAATTTTTATGATCAGAAAAAAGAAGCCGCTTCTATTAATTGATTTCTAAAAATAGGCACCCTGCTAATCGTTGGTATAGAGGTATTTTTAATTTTATGGATGATAAATCGATTATTATTGTTGACAGACCTAAAAAAACCACCTTACTATTGGTTTGTGGTTATAACCAGTTGCGAAGAGGAGAATCCCATGGAAAATTCTTTTAAAAACAAAGCTTTGTACTATCAACTCGTAGATCTATTAAAAGAGCGGATGGAGGCCAGCATGATCCCTCATGACAAGCTGCCTTCAGAACGAGAATTGACAGCACACTACGGTGTCAGCCGGACGACGGTCCGTTTGGCCCTGCAAGAGCTGGAACGCACCGGATTTATTTATCGACGTCATGGAAAAGGGACCTTTGTTTCTGACATCAGAAAAGACGCAGCCGACTTAGCGGGCGCCTACAGCTTTACGGAACAGATGAAAAGCTTAGGGAGAAATCCTGAGACGAGAATCTTATCCTTTGAAAAGATCGAAGCAGATAAGTTCATTGCGCAGCATCTCAATCTTTCCTTAGGAGAGGCCGTTTTTAAGTTGAGTCGTTTACGAATCGCAGACCGTGAGCCGTTAATGATCGAAGATACCTATTTACCAGTCAAATTCTTTTTAGCATTAGACGATTCACTTTTGCGCAGCAAGCCTTTGTACGATCTTTTTTCAGAAGATTTTGATCAGACGGTCCGTCTGGCGGATGAAGAATTGTACGCCAGTCTTGCTTCAAAGGAGGATGCAAAACAATTGATGATCCCTGTAGGCGCACCTGTCCTGCATTTAGCCCGACAGACCTACAATATGAAAAATGAACGTATTGAATTCACACTGAGTGTTGCCCGTGCGGATCAATTCCATTATCAGATCCGCCATATTCGAAAGAGTTAGGAGAGAATGAATCGATGTTTACAGTAGAAAAAGATAAATTGGAACAGATGGGTGCTGAGATCACCACACGTGAGATTCGCCAGCAGCCAGAGCTTTGGGAGGAGACCCTTCACCTCTATCAGGAGGCGCAAGCCGCGTTAGAAGAATTTCTTTCCGCAGTAAAAGAGAACGCTCAAGGGAAACGAACACGAGTGATCTTCACTGGTGCAGGGACTTCCCAATATGTCGGTGACACCGTGGTTCCATACCTGCGGAAACATGGCAATGTCCAAGACTTCAGCTTTGAAAGCATCGGCACCACCGATATCGTGGCAGAGCCGTTGGAATATTTGATCAAAGAAGAGCCGACGTTGCTTGTGTCCTTTGCCAGAAGCGGGAACAGTCCTGAAAGCTTGGCGGCTGTAGAAATCGCTGATCATGTGGTCGATACGATCCATCATTTAGCGATCACCTGTGCCGAAGAAGGAAAGCTGGCTCAGCTCAGCGAAGAAGCAGAGAAAAGCTTCTTATTCTTGATGCCTGAACGCTCCAACGATGACGGCTTCGCCATGACAGGCAGCTTTTCTTGTATGACCCTTGGTGCCTTGCTGACCTTTGACCAAACCGCATTATCCGAGAAGCAAACGTATGTCCAAGCCTTGAGCCGCATGGGGAGCGAAGTGATCGCTCGTGAAGAGGAGCTTGCGACCCTTGTTGGACTCGAGTTCGATCGAATCGTTTACGTTGGTTCTGGAAGTCTCGCTGGTTTGACCCGCGAAGCGCAGTTGAAAATACTAGAATTGACAGCTGGGAAAATCGCGACTGTTTTTGATTCTTCCATGGGCTTTCGTCATGGACCAAAATCCTTCATCAATGAAAAGACGCTGATGTTCGGATTTGTGAATAATGATCCCTATACACGCGACTATGACTTGGATGTCTTAGAGGAAGTACACGGAGATGAAATCGCTATCAGTGTATTAGCCATAACGCAGCCTGGAGAGCGGAATTTCTCAGGTGACAAATTTGAGTTTGCTTCTGCGGCAGAACGCTTGCCGGATGGGTATCTAGCGTTAGGCTATATCATGGTGGCCCAAACGGTCGCACTATTGACCTCTGTCAAAGTAGCGAACAAACCGGATACACCATCGCCTACAGGAACTGTGAATCGTGTGGTAAAAGGCGTTACGATCCATGAATACAAGTAGAGAAGAACGGGGAGGAAAACGATGCTTACACTGACCAAAGGAAAAAAGGCGGCAATGGACCGCTTATCAACAAAAGAGGGCGTAATCAGCGCATTGGCGATCGACCAACGAGGCGCTTTAAAGAAGATGATCAAGGCATTAGACGTAGAACCAACGGATGCACACATTGAAGCATTTAAGGCGTTGGTTTCCAGTGAACTGACTCCGTATGCGTCTTCGATCCTTCTAGATCCTGAATACGGATTGCCCGCTGCAAAGGCTCGCTATAAAGATGCCGGCTTGCTGCTGGCCTATGAAAAAACAGGCTACGACGCAGAAACACCCGGCCGTCTGCCGGATTTATTGTCAGATTGGTCGGTTTTACGGCTGAAAGAGCAAGGGGCCGATGCGATAAAATTTTTGCTTTACTATGACATTGATGAAGACGCAGCCATCAACCAGCAAAAGCACCGGTTCATTGAACGCTTAGGCAGTGAGTGCGCGCAAGAAGACATACCTTTTTACTTAGAATTGGTCTCTTATGACGCACAAAATGAAGATGCCGGATCACTGGCTTATGCAAAAATCAAGCCTCATAAAGTCAATGAGATGATGAGGGAATTTTCAAAGCCGCAATACAAGGTAGACGTATTGAAAGTCGAAGTGCCTGTCAATATGAACTACGTTGAAGGCTATGGAACAGGCGAGACGGCCTATTCTAAGGAAGAAGCCGCAAACTACTTCCTTGAACAAAGCCAAGCAACAGACTTGCCATTTATTTTCTTAAGTGCGGGCGTATCAACCGAATTGTTCCAGCAGACCTTAGTCTTCGCTAAAGAAGCGGGATCGACCTTCAACGGGGTACTTTGCGGACGTGCAACTTGGAAAAATGGGGTCAAGCCGTTCATCGAAGCTGGGGAGTCAGCAGCGCGGGAATGGTTAGAGACCGAAGGCAGAGAAAATATCGAAAGCCTGAACACGGTCCTCGCTCAGACAGCCAGCTCTTGGCATGACAAAGTGCAGCTTGCCGAAGAAGCATTCGTGAAATAGGAGGAAGACTCGTGATAGTAACGGTAACGATGAATCCCTCGATCGACATTTCCTATCCTTTATCGTCTTTGGCGATCGATACAGTCAACCGTACGGATCAAGTAACTAAAACCGCTGGCGGAAAAGGACTGAACGTGACGCGTGTCATCCATGACCTAGGCGGCGATGTGGTAGCTACAGGTGTGCTGGGCGGGTTTCACGGCGCCTATATTTCCGAAGAACTCAACAAAGCCGGCATCAAGCAAGCCTTCACTTCGATCAAAGAGGAAAGTCGCGATTCCATTGCGATTTTACATGAGGGCAACCAGACAGAAATCTTAGAATCAGGACCGACTGTCTCAAGCGAAGAACAGACCACCTTTTTAGAAACAATCACAGCACTGCTTCAGCAAGCGGATATCGTGACCATCTCCGGTAGTCTGGCGAAGGGGTTGCCGACTGATTTTTACCAAAAACTGGTTCAAGCTGCCCATACTGAAAAGGCACACGTCCTGCTGGATACCTCTGGCGAAAGTCTGATCAGTGTACTGGAAGGCACAGCAAAACCATTCCTGATCAAACCAAATCTGGAAGAATTAGAGGCTTTGCTGGGACAACGGTTTTCCTTGTCAGAAATGGAGACACTCCAAAACGCCCTTTCACAGCCATTGTTCGAAGGTATCGAGTGGATCGTCGTTTCTTTAGGAAAGGCAGGAGCAATCGCAAAACATCAAGAGGCGTATTACCGCGTCACGATCCCTGAAATAAAAGTGGTCAATCCTGTAGGGTCTGGGGATGCTACCATTGCGGGATTTGCCTATGGCTTGTCCCAAGGAAAGACCTCTGAAGACCTGTTGAAGCTAAGTATGGCCGCTGGCATGGCGAATGCCCAGGAAAAGCAGACTGGGCACGTGGATCCAGCCAATGTCGCCGCTCATTTTAACAACATCAACGTAAAAAAGATCGAGCGCTAGCTCGATCTTACGGATCAAAGATTTTTAGAAACAAGTTCAATCTTGTAGAAATTCCATTTTTTATAGGACTCGACATACTCTAGAACCTGTTGCGTGTCTTTCCGTTTTGTTACTCGGATTTGCAGGACGGTCGGTTCATTGGTCGAAATGTGTAGTTTTTCCGCTTCCGCAAGAGGCGTGGGGAATTTGATTTCATTTGTTTCTGTAAAATCTTCTTCATTCATATGGATGTTGTAATCTAGCTTAAATCGTTGATAGATCGAATTGTAGTAGCTTAAATCTGGAAAATTTGAGTTCACATATTGCTCCGGCAGATAGGTCCGCTGATAGATATATGGGACATCCTCGGTATTGCGAAGACGTTCGATACAGTAATAGTAGGCCTTATCCGGCAGCTCCAGCTTACTCAAAAACCGAGGGTCATTCCCACGTTGGATCGATAAGACCTCGACGTGATCATTGCAGATAGGGAATAGCTCGATATCGGAAAATTCTACTAATTTTCCCTTCCGTGCTCGTGAGACGAAAGAGCCGCGACCTTGATGACGAATAATGAATCCGTCCTTAACTAAATCGTTCAACGCACGGATGACGGTGATCGAACTGACTTTGAACATGTCTGCCAACTCGGCTTCCGTATAAAATTTGTCGCCATTTTCAAATTTTCCAGAAATAATTTGCTGCTTAAGCTCATCTTTTATGATTTGATATTTTGGGATTGCCATACGATTCCTCCAAAAAATGAATAGGGACTAAACATTTCATTAAACTCTTTTCATTTCCCTTTATGGGTTGATTTTAACATATCGTGTAGGATTAGAAACTATTTGACTTTGGATTTAAAATAATTTAATATATTAATATAATAAAAACGCTTTCATTGAGGGGTGAGTTTTTGACGACATTTGAAATTACAGAAGATTTTTTGCTTGATGGCAAGCCTTTCAAGATTTTATCTGGAGCGATCCATTATTTCCGGGTAGAGCCTTCAGATTGGTACCATTCACTTTATAACTTGAAGGCTCTGGGCTTCAATACGGTAGAGACCTATGTACCGTGGAATATGCACGAACCTAAAAAAGGCGCCTTTCGATTTGATGGAATTCTAGACTTGGAGCGATTTTTAACGATTGCTCAAGAGTTAGGGCTGTACGCGATCGTTCGACCCTCTCCCTATATTTGTGCAGAATGGGAATTTGGCGGATTTCCAGCATGGCTGCTAAACGAACCCATTCGCCTTCGAACAAATGAACCCGCTTACTTGGCTCATGTGGCGGAGTATTACGACGTATTGATGAGCAAGATCGTTCCTCATCAGCTGTCAAATGGCGGGAATATTTTGATGATCCAAATCGAAAATGAGTATGGGTCTTACGGGGAAGAAAAAGCGTATTTACGTTCAATCAAAGAATTGATGATCGAACGAGGGATCACAGCGCCTTTCTTCACATCCGATGGGCCGTGGCGAGCGACCTTGAGAGCAGGCAGCATGATCGAAGAAGGCATTCTCGTGACTGGAAATTTTGGTTCCAAGGCAAAAGAAAATTTCGCTTCGATGCAGCGCTTTTTCGAAGAACATGAGAAGAAATGGCCGTTGATGTGTATGGAATTTTGGGATGGCTGGTTCAATCGCTGGAACGAGCCGATCATTCAACGGGACCCGCAGGAATTGGCTGAGGCAGTGAGAGAGGTTCTGGCCCAAGGCAGTATCAACCTGTACATGTTCCATGGAGGAACGAACTTCGGCTTCATGAATGGATGCTCCGCCCGCGGTGTGATTGATCTCCCGCAAATCACTTCTTATGATTACGGAGCTCCGCTTAACGAACAGGGAAATCCAACAGAAAAATACTACGCGTTGCAAAAAATGATCCATGAAAACTATCCAGAGATTCAGCAATTGGAACCCTTGATCAAGCAAACGATCGAAAAAAGACCTATTCCATTAGCGAACAAGGTCAGCCTTTTTGCGACACTGGATACGATCAGCGAACCTGTTCAAGCAACCTATCCCCAAACAATGGAGCAATTGGGACAAAACACAGGCTACCTGCTTTATCGAACGATGATCGAGAAAGATGCAGAAGAAGAACGCTTGAGAGTGATTGATGGACGTGACCGCAGTCAATTGTTTTTAAATGGAGAATGGAAGGCGACGCAATATCAAACGGAGATCGGGGAAGACATTCAAGTTTCTATGGCTCAGGAAAACAATCAGTTGGATCTCTTGATTGAGAATATGGGCCGAGTCAATTATGGACACAAACTCTTCGCGGATACTCAGAAAAAAGGCATTCGCACTGGTGTAATGGCAGATCTGCACTTTTTAACCGATTGGACGCACTATAGTTTGCCGCTGGATTCTTGTGAAGCGGTCGATTATTCGAGAGAATGGCAACCCAGTCAACCAAGTTTTTACAGGTACACCTTCGAGTTGGATGAACTAGAAGACACGTTCATTGATTTAGAGAAATTCGGCAAAGGGGTCGTTTTCGTGAATCAAGTGAATATCGGGCGCTTCTGGGAAGTTGGGCCGACAGTGTCGCTGTACATTCCTAAAGGATTTTTAAAAGAAGGAATGAATGAAATCGTTATTTTTGAAACAGAAGGCACCTATGAACCAGAGATACGTTTAGTAAAAGAACCACTATATAAAGACATGAAATAAAGACATGAAATAAAGACACGAAAGAGGGATAAGTATGAGCATTATCGGAGTACGAATTGACGGACGCTTGATTCATGGACAGGTAGCAAATTTATGGACGACGAAATTAAATATTTCGCGCATCATGGTGGTTGACGATGAGGTCGCACAAAACGACATTGAAAAAAGCGGGTTGAAATTAGCTACACCAGCCGGCGTTCGTCTGAGCGTGTTACCAATTGAAAAGGCAGCAACTAATATTTTGGCAGGTAAGTATGATTCCCAACGTCTATTGATCATCGCGCGTAAACCCGATCGTTTATTGAAATTAGTAGAGCTGGGCGTACCGATCGAAGAGATCAATGTGGGGAATATGTCTCAAACGGAAGAAACGCGTTCGATCACAAAATCAATCAATGTGGTGGATCAAGACGTGGACGTATTCAACCAATTGAATGCCAAAGGTGTACGCTTGATCGCACAAATGGTCCCAAGTGACAAAGCAGAAGACTTTATGAGTCTTTTAGCGAAATAGGAGGAAGAATGATGGATATCTTATGGTGGCAGATCTTATTATTAACATTATATGCAGGGTATCAAATTTTGGATGAATTACAGATTTATTCTTCATTAAGTGCACCTGTTTTTGCTGGATTGTTCGCCGGGTTAGTGATGGGGGACTTGAAAGCTGGACTTATTATTGGTGGTAGTATGCAGTTGACCGTACTTGGAGTAGGAACATTTGGCGGAGCTTCTAAAATCGATGCCAACTCTGGAACGATCTTGGCAACGGCTTTCTCAGTTGCGTTAGGGATGAATCCAGAGCAGGCGATTGCGGCAATCGCTGTTCCTGTTGCCAGCTTGATGATTCAGTTGGACATTTTGGCGCGTTTTGCGAATACGTATTTTGCCCATCGAATCGACAAATTGGTGGAAGATATGAATTACAAGGGCATTGAACGGAATTTCCTAATGGGTGCGATCCCGTGGTCTTTCTCTCGGATGATCCCAGTTTTCCTAGCATTGGCTTTTGGTGGCGGACTTGTCGAAAAAGTAGTGGCTGTTTTAAATGGCGATCTGAAGTGGCTGGGTGATGGATTGTCTGTCGCTGGGGCGGTGTTACCGGCTGTCGGGTTTGCTATTTTACTTCGCTACTTGCCAGTGAAAAAACATTTTCCTTATTTGATTCTAGGCTTCACTTTGACCGCTTTGTTGGGTACTGTATTTACGAATATGCAAGTATTGGGTACCGGCGTAGCGAGTGTCGTGAAAAACTTTGAGGGCGTCTTCAATTCATTGCCAATGTTAGCAGTAGCCTTGATCGGGTTTGCTTTAGCAGCGATCAGCTATAAAAATGGGCAAATGATCCCGAATGCACCAGCACAGAAAAAAGAGGATGCTTCCAATGATTCAGATGAAGGAGAGATCGAAGATGACGAAATCTAATTACAAGTTGACGAAGGAAGATTTTAAACAGATCAATCGCAGAAGCTTGTTCACGTTCCAATTAGGTTGGAACTACGAACGGATGCAAGGCTCAGGATATTTGTATACGATCTTACCGCAATTACGGAAAATTTATGGCGATGATACACCTGAATTAAAAGAAGTAATGAAAACCCATACACAGTTTTTTAACACGTCCAACTTCTTCAATACGATCATTACTGGGATCGATCTAGCGATTGAGGAAAAAGAGGGAATCGGCGGGAAGCAGACAGTTTCAGGGTTGAAGGCCGGGTTGATGGGGCCATTTGCTGCCATTGGAGATTCAATCTTCGCTGCTTTGATCCCTACGATCTTCGGGGCCTTGGCTGCAAATATGGCGATCAATGGAAACCCAACTGGGATATTCATCTGGATCGTCGCACAAATCGCCGTGATGATCTTCCGCTGGAAACAGCTGGAATTTGCTTACCGGGAAGGGATATCCTTGGTGACAACGATGCAGCATCGCTTGACGGCTTTAACGGATGCCGCTACGTTGCTAGGGGTATTCATGGTCGGCGCCTTGGTTGCTACAATGATCAATGTAAAATTATCTTGGGCACCAAGTATTGGTGACGTTACCTTGAATATGCAAAACAACTTGGATATGATCTTGCCGCGCTTACTACCCGCAGGAATCGTCGGCGGTGTGTATTGGATGCTGGGTAAAAAGAACATGACGTCTACGAAAGCGATCTTTATCGTATTAGTCGTTTGTGTTGCTTTATCTGCATTAGGAGTTATTTCCAAGTAATGATAACTGTACAAGGAGAGAATGTATGAGCAAAGACCTAGTTTTAATCAGCCATGGATTGTTTTGTGAAGAATTAAAAAAGAGTACGGAAATGATCATGGGACCACAGGAAAGTATCCATACTGTCGGGCTGCTCCCTTCAGAATCAGCAGAAGATTTCCGAACCAAATTTGAAGCATTGATCGCTGAATTGGATGCGTTCATCGTTTTAGCAGACCTTATGGGAGGAACTCCCTGCAACGTCGTTTCCCGAATGATTTTAGAAGGCCAAGCGATTGACCTATACGCAGGAATGAACATGCCGATGGTGATCGACTTTATCAATAGTGAATTGATCGGTTCAGAGCTTGCGTTAGTTGAGGCTGCCACAAGCAATATTTGTTATGTTAATGAGCGAATCAACAGCGACGATGATGAAGACGAGTAACGAATATAAGAGCCAGAGGAATTTTCCTCTGGCTCTTGTTTCGTTACGATTTTTTTTATCCAAATGTTCCCTAATCTGAAAGAATGGGCTACAAAAAAAGAAACCTTGAATATTCAAGGTTTCTAAAAGAGCCACCTGTCGGGCTTGAACCGACGACCTCTTCCTTACCATGGAAACGCTCTACCAGCTGAGCTAAGGCGGCATAGTTATTTAACACAAGATATAGGATAGCGAAGTAACAGTCGTTTGTCAACTACCTAGTCAGAAAAAGATCCTTTGAAAAGGATAACCTGAATTATTTTAAAAGAATCGCCACCTAAACAGAGGCGGCGATTCTTTTATATAATTGACCCGCGAAATCATTATAGCCTTTTGGCTGATTCCATACATTTGAAAGTAGGATAATTCCGTTTTGGCCATCTTTAGAAAAGTTAGCGACTGCTTCAAAGCGAGCTTTTACCCCCCGAGCATGGTAATACGTCTTCATGTCGTACAATCCGCTCGCATATTTTTCACCGGGATACGTGTACAACAGGTCTGTGCGTTCCTCAGTCGTCAAAAAGTGCGGATCGAAAAGGTTGCGGAAATAATGATAGAGATCACTAGAAGTCATAAAGACATTTCCTGTTCCTAATTCATCGGCATAGGAGGATGCTGTTGTTGGTGCATAGATAGGATTCCCAACATTTTGAGAATAAGAGAGCGCCTGAGCCGTGTTAGAGGCAGAGTAAAAACTGGTCTCACCAAGTCCCATCGGTTCCTTCAATAATTTCTCAAATAAGTGATCATAGTCGCTTTGATAAACCTTTTCTAAAACACCGGCGAGCAGCACATAATTCACCGGTTGATAGGAGTAACTTGCAGTAGGAGCAACAGTTGTTTGTTGGACCGTAGCATTTAGAATTTCTTTAGTATCCGTTGTATTCAATGCATTGATCTTCTTTTCATCGATGCGCAGACCGGAACTCATATTCAACATGTCTTTAATAGAGATGTTGTCACTATTAGGTATTTCGGGGAAAAAGGCGCTGAGTTTTTCATCCATAGTGATTTTTCCCGCTTTGATAGCCTGCATGATCAAATAGGCGGTTTGGCCTTTTTGGATCGACCCAATACAGTATTGGGTATTGATCGTGTTCCGTATTCGTTTTGATTGGTTTTTCCATCCATAGGCTTTATTCAAAATGACTTGCCCATGGTGAAAGACTAGAACAGTCCCGCTAAAGTCTTTTTCTACTAAGGATTGTTCGATACTTGCGGATAAAGTATTTTTAGGTTCAATGGACTGCTGATTGGTAAAAGTCGTTGAAGTTTTCGGCAGAGTCTCAGGGGCATTCGCCACCTTTTTTTCTGAGGCTGCCTGCTCTGTACGAACATGTTCAACGTAGATTCCGCTCCCTACAAGAATGAGTGCGAGGAGGAACAGCAAACCAAATTTTATAGATGTTTTTCTTCTTTTTTTTCGATGCAGTCGACGGGGCATAAAAATTCTCCTAGATCCGTTTTATGGGAAAAATTATTTTTTTAAAGGTCCGTATCATACGAGGCGTTTTTTTAAAATTTAGGATTGCACGATACTTCAAAAATTGCTATTATAAAAAAGTATTCTTCCGGCATAGCTCAGTTGGTAGTAGCGCATGACTGTTAATCATGATGTCGTAGGTTCGAGTCCTACTGCCGGAGTCTTTAGAGACGATCATTTGATCGTCTCTATTTTTTTACACCTAAAAAGTGAATTTTATATGAATAAAGTTGTTAAATATGAGGGAAAGATTGAGAAAAAGATGACCTTTTTTTAAAACTCGTTCAATCCTTTTGAACCTGAAAAAAATTCTCGTTATACTGGAAGAAGGAGGGATATGATGGAAAAACGCGATGCCTATTTTGACAACGCAAAACTTTTCTTGATGATCTTAGTGGTATTTGGTCATCTTCTTCAACCACTTGCAGATGATCATCCTTTGTACAATGATTTGTACTATTTCATTTTTACGTTCCATATGCCGGCGTTTATTTTGATATCAGGCTATTTTACGAAAAGTGGACCGAAACCGATTATGAATTTAGTTAAAAAATTATTAGTGCCGTATCTATTTTTTCAACTGCTGTATTCAGGATATTATACGCTGATCGGCCTGCAGGATTCCTTTAGTTTCGATTTGGGAATTCCTCAGTGGTCATTATGGTTTCTATTGAGCCTGTTCTGTTGGAATGTTCTGCTTCATTTGACAAATTATTTCTCAGTGAAGCGCATTTTACTTGCCAGTGTAGTGGTAGCGTTGCTGGTCGGGTATTTTCCGATTTTTGACCGCTATTTGGCACTTCAACGAACATTGACTTTTTTCCCTTACTTTATGGCAGGCTATGCACTTCCTAAGTCTTGGATCGAGAAGCTAAAGACCTACCCTAAAAAATGGATCGCTGTTTTATTGTTCGGAGGATTGTTTTTATTCATACAAGGAAATGACTTGATCAACAAATATTGGGTGTTCGGGTCTAAACCCTATGAAGATTATTTGAATCATCCCATTCTTGGTGGACCACAGCGGCTGCTCTTTTTTGCGGCTGGACTCGTGGGTATTCTCGCCTTTTTATTAGTAGTTCCGAAGAACCGTCATTTTTTCTCTACATGGGGAAAAAACACCCTGACCGTTTATTTGCTCCATGGCTTTTTAGTAAAGGGCTTGCGGGCAATGGATCTGACTATTGAGGCCAACACGATGGCGATCCTCGTATTATTCATCTTCAGTATGCTTGTGACAGTCCTGTTATCAAGCAAGCGAGTCGGTCAATGGATCGAAAAAGGAAAGCAGGTTTTACAGCCGAGTTTGTAAACTAATTGTCTCTTTGCCTCATTAAGCGTAAAATGAGGGGCAAGGAGGCGTTTTTTTATGACAAAAATTACGAACGAACGAACTCAAGCTTTTCGTAAGGCTTTTGAAAAGAATTCTAAACAGATCGCATTACAACGAGGTGTAGTAAAAAATGGAATTCGGGCCTCTGCGGAAAACGTGCAAGCACATGTAGAGAACACCCCGATCTTTTCCATTGATCTTGCGACCGGGAAAGTCGCCAATCAAAAACAATCTGGCCGTTGCTGGATGTTTGCGGCGCTAAATACCTTCCGTCACAAATTATTGACGACATATCAGTTGAAAGACTTTGAACTTTCACAAAATTACACATTCTTTTGGGATAAATATGAAAAAGCCAATTATTTCTATGAGAATATACTGAACACTGCGCAACAGGATGTGACCAGTCGCGAAGTCGCCTTTTTATTACAGACGCCTCAACAAGATGGCGGACAATGGGACATGATCGTGTCACTCTTCCAAAAATACGGAGTCGTGCCAAAAGCTGTGATGCCTGAAAGCAGCAATAGCTCAAATTCTCGGGACTTAAATAATTATTTAAATAAATTATTGCGTAAACATGCCGTACTGTTGCGTCAAATGGTAGTCGAAAAAGCAACTGAAGAAGAGATTCAGGCAAATCGAGAAGCGATGCTGCAAGAAGTCTATAATCTTTTGGCGATCTCACTGGGAACACCGCCTGCTGCTTTCGATTTTGAATACCGCGATGAAGAAAAAAATTATCATCTAGATCAGGACTTAACTCCTAAAAGCTTTTATGAAAAATACATTGATCTGAACTTAGAGGACTATGTAAGTATCATCAATGCGCCAACTGATGACAAACCCTTCATGAAATCCTATACCGTGGATATGTTGGGAAATGTCGTCGATGGCAAAGAAGTGAAGTATTTGAATCTGGAAATGGCTGATTTTAAAGCATTAGCCGTAAAACAATTGGAACAAGGCGAGTCTGTCTGGTTTGGTTGTGATGTCGGACAGTCTTCCACTCGGGACAGCGGCATCATGGCATTGGACGCATATGATGTAGAGGATTTATTTGATGTCGATTTGACCATGACCAAAGCGGAACGATTGGATTACGGGGAAAGCATGATGACGCATGCCATGGTCTTGACGGGTGTGGATATCATTAATGATCAATCTAAAAAATGGAAAGTTGAAAACAGCTGGGGTGAAAAAGTCGGGGATAAGGGCTTCTTTGTAATGAGCGATGACTGGATGGATGAGTATATCTATCAAATCGTTGTCCGCAAAGAATTCTTAACACCTGAACAGCTCGCTGCTTTTGAAGCAGAACCAACTGTTCTCGCACCATGGGACCCAATGGGCGCTTTGGCGTAACGAAAGAGGACCTGAAACAATCATTCTTGTTTCAGGTCTTTTTCGATTTTATTTTTCTATACAAGAGGACCCGAGGAATACGAAGGGCTTCAACGAGTTTGTTCTTACTATAAAAAGCGTTTTCTTTTTTACTGTGCTATACTTTTAGCAAAAAGGATGTTCGTTCTACTATAGTAATGAATGAGAGTAATGAATGAGCACACCTAATGAGGAGAGTGGTTGTATGTCTAAACGTCTATCGGTTCGTCATGCAGAAAATATGCGTGAGTTGGGCGGCTATGAAACAAAAGATGGGCAAAAAATAGCGTATCGGAAATTGATTCGTTCAGCAAGCATCAATCATCTGGATGATCAGGATAAAAATTATTTAAACGCGTATGGGATCAAAAAGGTCATTGATTTTCGTTCGTTAGAAGAACGCGAGACACAGCCGGATCAAGCCATACCAGAAGCGGAAAATATTTTTCTTCCCATTTTTCCAATTGAAGAAACAGAAACGGCCTCTGCTTCGCCGAAAAAAATGATGCATCGAATGCAAAATGGCGAAAATGCGCGCCAACAAATGATCGAGGTGTATACGCATTTTGTAACAGATGCACATGTTCGAGGGCAATACCGTAAATTCTTTGATCTGGCCTTGGACAATAGTGAAGCGGAAAAAGGACTGCTGTTCCATTGTACAGCAGGAAAGGACCGCACTGGATTTGCGGCGGCACTGTTATTAAGCAGCTTTGGGGTGGATAATGAAACGATCATGACGGATTATCTAGCCACAAATCGTTATTTAAAAATAGTCGTACAGGAGATGTACGAGAAGGCTGAACTTGCTGGTGTACCTGCGGAAGCTTTGCATGGCATCGAAGATATGATGTCAGCGAAAGAAATCTATTTGCAAACCAGCTTTGAAAAAATCAAGGAGCAGTATGGAACGGTAGCAGCATTTATTCATGACGGTATCGGCGTATCAACACAAGAGATCAACGATTTGAAAAAAATCTATTTACTGTGAGGAGTGGATAAAATGGAGGCATTGCTAAATTATTTAAACCTGCATTCAAAAGCTGTACCCATTGGCGGCGGAGATATCAATCAAGCCTACCGCGTCACAGACGGCGATCAGGATTATTTTTTGAAATACCATCCACAAATGACAGCTGATTTTTTTCAAGCAGAGGTCGACGGATTGAAGGAACTGGGGAATGCGGTGCGCGTACCTGAGACCTATCAACACGGAAGTTATGAGGACGCGGCCTTTCTTTTAATGGAATGGATCGAGCCTGGTGAGGGAGATCAAAAGGATCTGGCCCTCGAATTAAGCAAACTTCATGGGATGAAGGCCCTCAATTTTGGGTATAAAAGAAATAATTTTATGGGACTTCTGCCTCAGATCAATACAAAATCAAAAGATTGGTGGTCCTTTTATTTCGCGAATCGGTTAGAGGTTCAAATCAAAATAGCGAACGAGCGAAATCATTGGACTGCGCAAAGGGAAAAAAAATATCAGTTATTTAAAGAGTGGGTCTATCAAAAATGGGGTACAATGTCTTTTGAACCAACTCTGCTGCATGGAGATTTCTGGAGCGGCAATACCTTTTTTGACATTCACGGGCAGCCCGTCTTTGTCGATCCAGCAGTATCTTATGGTCATCGAGAAATGGATCTAGCCATGTCACAGCTTTTTGGCGGGTTTCGTCAGGAGTTTATTGACAGCTATCAAGAAATTTCACCGATGCGTGCAGGTTGGCAAGATCGACTTGCGGTTTATCAACTGTACTATCTACTCGTTCATCTGAATATTTTTGGTGAGAGTTATGGGAATGCGGTAGATCGTGTTTTAGCTTTAGGAGGAAAGTAATTGGGAAAAAGATACACCATCAATCATGAAGTCGCCTATTACGAGTGCGATATCAATCAAAATATGACGTTTCCAGCGTTGTTAAGTGTGGCAATAAAAGCATCGTCCGATCAAAGCGATGAGTTGCAGCGAGGAACAGAGTACATCAATACTTTAGGCATCACATGGGTGATCACACAAACGGAGGTAACGATTGATCGATTGCCTCAAGTTGGCGAGCACATCAACATAACGACAGTTCCGACAGAATTCAATCGATTTTTCTGTTATCGGAGCTACTACGTGTATGACGAAGCAGGAGAAGAAATCGTAAAAATCAACATGTCATTTGTGTTGATGGACATTGAGAATCGAAAGATGAGCAGTGTGGATGCAGAATTAATGGCTCCTTTTGAGTCTACACCAATCAAAAAGATTCATCGCTGGCCAAAAATCGAAAAGGTCGAAGGAAACCAGAAGCAGCTGTACCATGTTCGCTATTACGATCTTGACAGCAATCATCACGTGAATAATGCCATGTACTTCAATTGGCTGATCGATGTTCTTGGATATGATTTTATGACACAACACGAAGCCACCTATGTGAATGTCAAATTCGATAAAGAAGTCTTATACGGCAATGACATCGAAAGCTATTATGATATAGTCGATGGAGAAGAAGTAAAAACGCGCCACGAGATCCGTTTGGGCGATCAACTCGCGTGTGAAGCAAATATTCTATGGCAAAAAAGAAGCTGAATCGATTTTTTCGATCCCGCTTCTTTTTTTGTTATTCTTCTAAAAAACGCTTCAGTTCTTTTTTTGAAAGATTCGCGTTCAAGGCAATGAGTAGTTTTAATCTAGCTTTTTGGCTGTTGATCCCATTACAGAAGATCACACCATGCTGTGCCAATTCCACACCGCCGCCATGATAGTCATAAACGGGTTCAGCGATGCCATTGAAGCAGCGTGAAACTAAAACGATGGGCAGTCCTTTTTCCAATAAATGATAAAAAGGCGGTAATGTTTGCGGCGGCAAATTCCCAGCCCCTAAAGCCTCCACAACTATGCCGTCAACAGTAATTCCTTGATCCAATAGTTCAAAGAAATCCCCCTGCATCCCGGCAAAGACTTTAATAATAGGAATCATGGCATCAAAGCTCTCAATGTCATAGCGTGTGGTCGCGGGCAATTCTTGCTTGAAAAGAATTTTTGATTTTGTGACTAATCCGATCGGGCCTAAGGTAGGTGTTCTGAAGGTCGCGACATTCGTCGTATGGGTCTTCGTAACATAACGCGCACTGTGGACCTCGTCGTTCATGACTACCAGCACACCTTTCCCAATAGCGTTCTCTGAAGCGGCTACTCGTATGGCGCATTCGAAATTATAAAGCCCGTCACTTCCCAGCTCGTTGATCGAGCGCATGGCGCCTGTTAAAATGATCGGCATCCAGTCGCCAATCGTCATTTCTAGAAAATAGGCTGTTTCCTCTAACGTGTCTGTTCCGTGAGTGATAACGACACTATCGAGTCCTTCCTCTTTGGCTGCTTTGATGCGTTCTTTCAATTCAAACATCGTCTCAACAGTGATGTGAGGAGAAGGCAAGTTCGAGAAATCTTCTACAATTAATTCAATATCAGCAGGCAAACGTAATTCCTGGCCGGCTGCTAACAAAGGATTTTTTTTATCTGGACGAACAGCGCCATCCGCATCTTGGCTCATTGAGATCGTTCCGCCTGTGTGCAAAATCAAAATCCGTTTCATTATGATTACTCCATTCATTATTAGCGCATTGTTGCTAATTTTTTGCTAAGCTTATTGTATACTATGAAACAGAAGGAGGCTAGGATTGTATGATTCGAATTGGATTAACTTCTTTTAATGAACACATTAGTTTGACTGGAAAAAAGAACTCGTCCTTGTATGAATACGCCGGCTACTTGCCATTGGTCGAGTTAGACACGAACTATTACGGCATTGCCACGAAAAAGTCTGTCGAAAATTGGTTATCTCAAGTTCCTGAAGAGTTTCGTTTTGTGGTGAAACTGTATTCAGGATTCACAGGACAAAGTAAATGGCAAGATAGTTATCCTTCTGTGGCCGCAATGCAGGAGCATTTTTTAGAAACCCTGCAACCGATGATCGAAAGTAAAAAGTTATTTTGCTTTTTAGCGCAATTTCCGGCACAATTTAAGTGTACGAAAGAAAGTGTTGCCTACTTAGAAACGCTGCGGGAGCTCTTTCCAAATTTACCAGTCGCAATCGAGCTGAGAGACTACAGCTGGTATGCCAAAGAGTTTATCGAAAAGACGCATCAGCTCATGCAATCACTAAATTTTAGCCTGGTGATGGTGGATGAGCCGCAATTGCCAGATACAGTACCATTAGATACGACAGTGACAAACAACACCTTCAGCTTGTTTCGATTCCATGGAAGGAACCAAGCCTATTGGAATGATCGTACGGGGGATTGGCGCAAAAAACGCACATTGTACCGTTACAATCAGGCTGAACTGGAATCATTAGGTGAGAAAATCCAGCAAGTCGCCCAGGATACGAAGGAAGTTGGCGTTATTTTTAATAACAATTCCGGCGGTGACGCGGCGGACAATGCGATGCACATAAAAAAGATTCTCAACTTGGAGTATGAGGGACTGAATCCGAGCCAAATCGATTTATTCTAAACGAGGGAGTGCCATGATAAAAGCCATTTTTTTTGATATTGACGGAACATTAATCACAAGTGATTCAAAAGTACTGGATACCACACGTGAAGCGATCCGATTAGCCCAAGAGCAAGGGATATTTTGCGGAGTCGCAACAGGAAGAGGGCCAGTAAAAATCAAAGAAAGAATCGATTATTTGCCATTGGATGTTTTTGTTACCTACAATGGTCAAGTGGTCTATACAAAAGAAAAAGAAATTTATCTTCGTCCATTTTCACCCGAGACATTGCAGCGTATCGTTGCATTCGCTGATAGGGAGCACCGTCAGATCATTTTCGGTGGACGTCGGCGAGTAGACGGCAGTCATTTGATGAAGTGGTCGCAAAAATCGTTCTTGAAACGAATTGCTGGCTGGATGCCAAAGTGGTTTCCAGTACGATCGACGCGAAGGCTGCTGCAATCGTTTAGTCCTAATCGAGAAAAGGGTCGTTATAAAAAATTGACGATCTTGCAAGAACCGATCTATCAATGTGTTCTGTTCAGTGCAGAAAATGAGGCTTCTCGATTGAAAGAGTTATTGCCAGATTGTTCTTTTCAGCGATCCAATCCCTATTCTGTTGATATTGTACCCAAGGACGGCTCAAAATATCAGGGGATTCTAGAATTTACTAAAGCTGCGGGCATCAACCTAGACGAAGTAATGGCGTTTGGAGATCATTATAACGACATTGAGATGATTCAAAAGGTTGGGATCGGAGTCGCAATGGGCAATGGATTGTCTGAAGTGAAAGAGCAAGCGGACTATGTTACTGCTACAAATGAAAAAGACGGCATTTATCAAGCATTGAAACACTTTGAGATTATTTAGGGAAATCATTTCTCTTAATTATATAGCTAATTGGAATAGGGAGTTTTATATATGAAAGAACCATATCAAATGGCAAGAGAGTTCCACCAGACTTTTGCCCCACAACCGCCGGAGACCCCAAGAGCATTTACAAAAGATCGGGGAAGTTTTCGGGCAGGTTTTAAGGCGGAAGAAATCGTTGAGTTTTTATATGGTGTCGCTGAAGGAAATGAAGCAGAGTTTGAAGACTTAGTAAAAAAACTTCATGAAAGTGTCGATCAAGCAAAAGAAAAGGTTCTAGCAAAAGCAGAACCAGTGGAAGATGCATTGATTTCGGAAGTCGACGCCTTAACAGATCTATTGTATTTTACGTATGGATCATTCGCATTGATCGGTGTAGACCCTCAGCCGATTTTTGAAATTGTTCATCGTGCCAATATGGGGAAACTCTTTCCGGATGGAAAGCCGCGTTACCATCCAGTAACAAATAAAGTGATGAAACCGGAGGATTGGCAGGAAAACTATGCCCCCGAGCCTTTGATCAAAAAAGAATTAGATAGACAAAAAGGAAAAGCCGAAAGTTAACGGCTTTTCCTTTTTTATGCTTCTAATCAAAGAACGTGTAGTACAGAGATCGAACAGCGAGGCGTTCGTGCTCACTGCGGATAGTAAAGATGATGCTGCGTTCATCGGCGCCCTGAGAGATCATTCGCAGATTGACATTTTTTCGAGCCAGTGCTGCGGTGCTGTCTGAGGTAATCCCCGGCCGTTCGCGCATTCCTTCACCAACAAGGGCGACTACGGAAAGGCCATGCTCAATGGACAACTGATCGGGTTTGATTTTTTCTTCTATCTGTTTCATTAATTCTGCTTCGATGTCGCGTGTCAATTGACGCTCGCGCAAAATAATGGAGATGTCGTCAATACCAGAGGGCATGTGTTCAAACCCAATATGCAGATCTTCAAGAATTTGCAATATCCGCCGAACGATCCCGACTTCTCTATTCAATAAATATTTGCCCACCGTAATCCCGCAAAAGCCGCCGTCACTGGCTACACCAACGACCTCATTGCGACTCTCGTTCTCGAAGTCTTTTTTAATCAAAGTTCCTTGGCATTCCGGATTATTCGTATTTTTTATGATCACGGGGATTTGCGCTTTAAAAGCTGGCATTAAGGCCTCATCATGAAAGACTGTAAATCCAGCGTAAGTGAGTTCGCGAATCTCCCGATACGTCGCACATTGAATCAATTCGGGTGCATGGATATATTTTGGACTAGCAGCAAATATACCGTCAACATCGGTAAAGTTTTCATATAAGTCAGCCTTCAAACCGGCAGCAACGATCGATCCGGTGATATCCGAACCGCCTCGAGAAAAAGTACATAGATGCCCATCACGTGTATACCCAAAAAAGCCGGGAATGATCAAAATTTCTTCCGTTTCCCGCCACTCATAAATCTTTTCGTAGGACTCCTCCAAGATTCGGGCATTTTGTGGTTCATCAGAAACAGTAATACCTAGTTCCTTTGGATTAATGTAGCGCGCCTTCATACCACTTTTGCGGAAACACGCTGCGATTAATTGTGCATTCAGATTTTCTCCACTAGCTAAAAAGCTGTCCAAGGCATAAGGATCTGCTTCATCATAATTTTCTTGCAGTTGTTGCAATTCGTGAGTGAAACGGTGTTCAATATCCTCATCAACGTGAAACTCGGAGGCTATTTCTGTATAGCGAGCAACGATTTCACGGATCAATTCATCTGTTTCTTGTTTATAGGCTACAGCATTGTAAAACTGAATCAATAAGTCGGTGACCTTTTTGTCTTTATTGGTTCGCTTTCCTGGAGCAGAAACCACAACGAAACGACGACGAGTGTCGTCAGAAACGATTGTTAAGACTTTTTTTAGCTGTTCAGCTGAAGCTACAGAGCTTCCGCCAAATTTAATCACTTTCACTTTAATCACCTCTTATTTTAATGTGGCTTTAATATTATCTGAAAAGTTCAACAATTTCAAGGGGATTCGACGCTTTCATGAGCAGAAAACTTTATAAAATTACAACAATCTTAAATTTATAGGAATTGAAGCAGTAATTAAAAAATGCTAGTATGAGGAGTGACTGTGCGATAAACATTTTTGAATGAATTCAAAACTAGCTAGTGAAGAGAAATGTCTTTTGTGTTATAATCTACGTTAGATGTTTTCGCCAAAAAACAGAAAAATAATGAACCATTAAATAAACTGAATCTTGATAGTTGAAAGGAAAATCATACATGGGAAGTAATGTAATCATAGGGATCGTTATCGGCTTAGTCATATTGGCTGCCGTTTTATACTTGATTGGTTATCTGATGAAGAAAAAAAATCAAGAACGCTTAAAAGAACTTGATAAAAGGAAAGAAGCGTTATTCGATCTTCCTGTTGTTGAGGAAGTCGACGAAGTAAAGAAAATGCACTTGGTTGGTCAAAGTCAGAATACTTTCCGTGAATGGAACCAAAAGTGGACGGATGTTTCGACAAAATCTTTTGCTGAACTTGAAAGTCAAATCTTTGAAGTTGAGAGTCAAAATGAAACGTTCCGCTTCATGAAGGGCAAATCAGCGATCGAAAGCGCAGAACGTACGATGACTGATATGGAAGAAGAAGTAGAAAGCATTCGTACTGGGTTAAAGGAATTACGTGAAACAGAAGAACGGAATTCGTTAGCTGTACAGCAAGCGTTAGATGTCTTCGAAGAGCTGAAGAAAGATTTAAAGGAAAAGAAAGACAGCTTTGGTCCTGCGTTACCAGAAATTCAAAAACAGGTCAAAAATGTTGAAATCGAATTTACACAGTTCGTTACGTTAAATACATCGGGCGATCCAATTGAGGCCCGCGAAGTGTTAGACGATGCTGAAAAGCACACCTATGAAGTGCAAGAGACAATGCAGAAAGTTCCTGCAATTTATGAAGATTTAGATAAAACATTCCCAAGTCAGATTGATGAGTTAGAAAAGACGTACAACAAAATGATGCTTGATCACTTCGTTTTACCAGAAGACGATTTTGAAGAACGTTTGGACAAAGTGAAGAAACACGTGGAACGTTCGTTGGAAGATTTGGAAAAAATCGAGTTGGGGACTGTAGAGACAGCCAACAAAGAAACGGCTGAGTTGATCGATGACCTGTACGCGTTGCTAGAAAAAGAATTTGAATCTAAAAAATATGTTTTGACGAATCGTAAGACGATCGGGGAATACATTGGGCATGCTTCTCGCAACAATCATCAATTAATGGTGGAGTTGGATCATACATCTCAAAGCTACGCGTTGAACAACAATGAATTAGGTCGTGCACGCGGGTTCCAAACGGAGATCGAAGAATTGGAACGTCGCTACCGCAACATGGAACCACAAATTGATAAGCATGAATTGTCTTATTCAGAGGTTCAAGTATTCTACAAAGATGCGTTTAAAGTATTAGACGACATTGAGACAAAACAAGTTGAAATCGATGACGATTTGCACGATTTAAGAAAAGGCGAGAAAGAAGCCTCTGAGAAAATCGAGAAATACGAATTCCGTCTGCGCAATCTAAAACGGTATGTTGAACAACAACGTTTACCAGGTCTGCCTGGAGATTATCTAGAATTCTTCTTTGTTGCAACAGATCGTGTTGAAGAGTTGAGCAAAGCGTTAAATAAAATTCGCATCAATATGCAAGACATCAATAAATTGGTTAGTCTTTGTGATGAAGACATGGAACTATTAGACCAAAAAACCTATGATCTAGTGGATGCTGCAGCATTGACCGAACAAATGATGCAATACGCAAACCGTTATCGCCATACGCACCCTGAAATCAAGAATGCGATCGATAATAGTTTGGAATTGTTCAATAAAGAGTACCGTTATCAAGATGCTCTTGATGAGATCGGAACAGCACTTGAACGTGTTGAGCCAGGTGCTTTTAAACGAATTGAAGATTTCTATTTCAATAACCGAGATTTAGTTTAAGCTGAGCGTTTGCTCAGCTTTTTTTTGCGCTTAAATAGTTGGAAAACTTGTAGGTAAAATGAGAGGAAGAATCACTAAATGCTTAGGAAAATACTCGTGTTTTCAAGGAACACTTGAAGACTCGCAACATTCTCGCTATAATAGGAAAGAATTTTTGAAGGAAGGTCAGAAAATGATTTATTTTGATAATAGTGCAACGACGGCCATTTATCCGTTGGCACTTGATACATATGTTAAGACCAGTCAACGTATTATGGGCAATCCGTCGAGTCTCCATGATTTAGGAACGCAGGCGACACGATTGCTGCAACAGGCACGCAATCAAATCGCTGAACTGCTGCACGTGGAGGCAAAGGAGATTTTCTTTACAAGCGGTGGCACAGAAGGCGACAATTGGGTAGTTAAAGGAACAGCAATTGCAAAAAAAGAGTATGGCAATCACCTAATTATCTCTAGTGTGGAGCATCCAGCAGTAAGCCGCACGGCGGGGCAATTAAAAGAACTCGGCTTCGAGGTGAGTATTGCACCTGTTGATGAGAAGGGGGTTGTGCAAGTAGATAAGCTTGCTGCATTGATCCGTCCAGAAACAATCCTAGTTTCCGTTATGGGTGTCAACAACGAGGTTGGAGCTATTCAACCGATCGAAGCCATCAGTGAAGTATTAGAAAAGTATCCCACCATCCATTTTCACGTAGATGCGGTCCAAGCAATCGGAAAAGTGGACGAAAATAAATGGTTCACGCCTCGGGTCGATTTTGCTACTTTTTCGGCACATAAATTTCACGGACCTCGAGGTGTTGGATTTATTTACTGGAAATCAGGACGAAAATTAGCACCGCTCTTAAATGGTGGCGGACAAGAGAGTGGGCAACGAGCAACCACGGAGAATCTTCCTGCGATCGTAGCCATGAGTCGAGCCTTGCGATTACATCTTGAGAAAAAGGCAGAGAGACCGGATCACACTGCGCTCATTCGCCAGTATTTAAAAGAAGCACTCTCAAGTTATGAGAAAGTAACGGTTTTTTCGGGAAACGAACATTTTGCGCCTCATATTTTGACCTTTGGAATCAAGGGGATTCGCGGGGAAGTTCTTGTGCATGCCCTCGAGGAGAAGCAAATTTTTGTATCCACAACAAGTGCTTGCTCTAGTCGGAAAAAAGTCGACAGTTCGACCTTGCATGCGATGAATGTTCCCCATGATACGGCGACAACGGCGGTTCGTGTAAGCTTGGATGAAGCGAATACGATGGCAGAAGCGGAACAATTCATGGTGGTATTCAATCATCTCTATGAAAAATTTTCAAAAATCAATTAACGGATATGCTTTTATAAATGAAGGAGAATGATCGTGCAATATACTGAGATTATGGTGCGCTACGGCGAGTTATCAACGAAAGGTAAAAATCGCCGCAGCTTTATTATGCGCTTAGCGCAAAATGTTCGGGGGGCATTGGCAGAGTTTCCTAACTTAAAGATTCATGCTGACAGAGACCGGATGCATATCTTGCTAAATGGGGAAGATAGCCATTTGGTGTTACCAAGATTAGAAAAAGTTTTCGGGATTCAAACTTTTTCACCAAGTATTCAAGTAGACAAAAACCTGGATGCTTTGAAGCAAATGACTCAACAAATCATGCAAGAAATTTATACCGGAAAAGAAACATTTAAAATTACGGCAAAACGCAGCGACCACAATTTTGAGTTGGACAGTCACGAGATCCAACAATACCTAGGGGATGCAGTCATGGATGTCTGTCCAGAGATTCGCGCACAGATGAAGCATCCTGATATTAATTTACGTGTTGAAATACGCCGTGACAGTGCTTATTTTTCCTATGAAACGATCAAAGGTGCGGGTGGTCTGCCCGTTGGAACGAGCGGTCGAGGAATGTTGATGCTGTCTGGCGGGATCGATTCTCCTGTTGCTGGGTATTTAGCTATGAAGCGCGGTGTCGAAATTGAGGCGGTTCATTTTGCGAGCCCGCCATATACCAGCGAACAAGCGTTGCAAAAAGCGAAGGATCTTACAGAAAAATTGACACCTTACGTTGGTTGTATTCAGTTTATTGAAGTGCCCTTCACAGAGATTCAAGAAGAAATCAAACAGCATAGTCCGCAAGGCTATTGGATGACTCTGACACGCCGGATGATGCTGCGCGTAACAGACGCCATTCGTGAGATGCGTCATGGGTTAGTGATTGTTAACGGGGAGTCTTTGGGACAAGTAGCCTCACAAACGTTGCATAGTATGGTAGCGATCAACGAGGTGACGGCTACACCAATCATCCGTCCGGTTGTTACGATGGATAAAACGGAGATCATCGAGCTAGCAGAAAAGATCGATACCTTCCAAATTGCCATCCAGCCTTTTGAGGATTGCTGTACGATTTTCGCGCCGCCGCAACCAAAGACGCGACCAAAATTGGATAAGGTTTTGGAATTGGAAGAACGCTTTGATATTGAAGGGTTGATGGCGCGTTGCTTGGCTGGAATAAAGATCGAAGAAATCACGCCTGAAAAAACAGAAAAAGCAAAAGAATTCGCAGACTTTTTATAGTACGTTGAGCAAGAAAGCCACTTTCTTGCTCTTTTTTTGTCAAAAGATTGTTATTACTATTCGGACATGTTAGAATTCTATATGTGAAGTATTTAACAAACAGTGAGGACCAGTACAGTCATCCATACGAAAAAGGAGTGCGATCATGGAGCGGATCATTCAAAAACCACAATTATCAAAAGCTACAACAAAAAGATTATCTTTGTATTTGCGTTATTTGAAAGGATTGGAAAAAAATGGTGTTACCCGCGTCAAATCTTCTGAACTGAGTAAAATGATCCAAGTCGGTTCAGCGACGATTCGCCGCGACTTTTCCCATTTTGGTGAACTGGGCCGCAGCGGCTATGGCTACAATGTCAGCGACTTGATCAAAGTTTTCAGTGATATGCTGGAGACCAAGGAAGAGAAGCGGATCGCCTTGATCGGCTGTGGTAATTTGGGCCAAGCCTTGCTGAACAATAATTTTCGACGGAATGAGAATTTGACGATCGTCTGTGCCTTTGACAATGATCCTGAAAAAATTGGAAAAGAGATTTGCGGGTATCCTGTTTTTTCAATTGAAGAAATGGACGAGGTGTTGGCAAAAGAAAAAATCACTGTTGCCATCTCGACGGTGCCTAGCCAAAATGCACAAAAAGCGATTGATCAATTGGTGGACAACGGAATTACTGCCATTTTGAATTTTGCACCGGACCCATTAAACGTCCCTGACAATGTTCATGTCCATTACATTGATTTAACATCGGAATTGCAGACGTTGATTTATTTTGATGGACAGTAGGGCTTTACAAGAATCCTACTTCATTGTAGAATGATGCTACGATGATCAAGAGGAGTACATGAGAAACGAAGGTTAAGAGAGAAGATGCTCGGCTGAAACATTTTCACTTTGGCTCATGGAAGGTAGCTTGGGAGTTTTGCGATCTGAAGCAAGTAAGAGCGCACGGCACATGACCGTTATACATGTTTGAGCGGCAGATGAATATTCTGCAATTTAGGTGGTACCGCGTAATTTACGTCCTAGAACACACTTGTGTTCTAGGCTTTTTTTGTTAGTTTTGCCTTTTTCAATAGGAATAAGGACTCTTTCTTGGCTGACTAACATCCATCATCCACAAAACAATGATTATTTAGGAGGAACATCTATGACTGAAAATTTACCAACAAAATTCAATCCTCAAGAGGTTGAAGCGGGCCGTTATCAAAAATGGCTAGATCAAGACTTGTTCAAGCCATCAGAAGATAAGCAGGCGAAACCGTATTCGATCGTTATTCCGCCACCCAATGTAACTGGAAAATTACACTTGGGCCACGCTTGGGATACAACACTACAAGATATGATCATCCGACAAAAACGGATGCAAGGCTTTGACACCTTGTGGCTTCCTGGAATGGATCATGCAGGGATCGCTACTCAAGCAAAAGTAGAAGAAAAATTAAGAGAGCAAGGCATCTCTCGTTATGATCTTGGTCGTGAAAAATTCGTTGGTCAAGTTTGGGAATGGAAAGAGGAATACGCAGGGCACATTCGGGAGCAATGGGCGAAATTAGGATTGTCCCTTGACTATGGTCGCGAACGCTTTACTTTAGATGACGGCTTGTCTGATGCTGTTCGGAAAGTCTTCGTTTCTTTATATGAAAAAGACTTGATCTACCGTGGCGAATACATCATCAATTGGGACCCGCAGGCAAAAACAGCCTTGTCGGATATTGAAGTGATCCACAAGGACGTGGAAGGAGCCTTTTACCATGTTTCTTATCCGTTAGCAGATGGCAGCGGCGTATTAGAAATCGCTACGACTCGTCCTGAAACGATGCTAGGTGATACAGCGATCGCGGTTCATCCAGAAGATGAGCGCTACCAAGCGTTGATTGGTAAAAAAGCGATTTTACCACTATTAGACAAGGAAATTCCAATTATTGCCGACAGTTATGTGGATCGGGAATTTGGAACGGGAGCTGTGAAAATCACACCGGCCCATGACCCAAATGACTTTGAGGTTGGTAATCGTCATGACTTGCCACGGGTAAATGTTATGAATCCAGATGGCAGCATGAATGAGCTTGCCGGTAAATATGCAGGCATGGATCGTTTTGAAGCGCGTAAAATGATCGTGGCTGATCTAAAAGAAATCGGTCGTTTGATCAAGGTTGAAAAAATGGTTCACAGTGTCGGTCATTCTGAGCGCACGGGCGTTGTTGTTGAACCACGTTTATCTACACAATGGTTTGTGAAGATGGGGCCGTTGTCTGATCAGGCAGTCAAAAATCAAAGCACGGAGAATGCGGTGGAATTCTTCCCGCCGCGCTTCAACAATACCTTCATAACTTGGATGGAAAACGTTCATGATTGGGTAATCTCTCGTCAATTATGGTGGGGACATCGGATTCCAGCTTGGTATCATAAAGAAACGGGTGAAATGTACGTTGGGATGGAAGCTCCCTCCGACAGCGAAAATTGGGAACAAGATCCAGATGTACTGGACACTTGGTTCAGTTCTGCCTTGTGGCCGTTTTCTACGATGGGCTGGCCGGATGAGGAGAGCGAAGACTATAAACGCTACTTCCCAACAAGCACATTAGTGACAGGCTACGACATTATTTTCTTCTGGGTGAGTCGAATGATTTTCCAAAGCTTGGAATTCACGGACGAACGCCCATTCAAAAATGTGTTGATTCATGGATTGATTCGTGACGAACAAGGACGCAAAATGAGCAAGTCCCTAGGCAACGGGATTGATCCCATGGATGTCATTGAAAAATATGGCGCAGATGCTTTGCGCTGGTTCCTATCTACTGGCTCAGCGCCGGGTCAAGATGTACGTTTCAGCTATGAAAAGATGGATGCTGCATGGAACTTCATCAACAAGATTTGGAATGCGTCTCGTTTTGTGATTATGAATGTTGAAGGCTTCACATCGGCAGACATTGATTTCTCTGGTGAAAAAACTGTTGCGGACCGTTGGATCTTGACGCGTTTAAATGAGACCATCGAAAAAGTAACGAGCTTATTTGACCAATTTGAATTCGGTGAAGCGGGTCGTCAATTGTACAATTTCATGTGGGATGACTTCTGTGACTGGTATATCGAGATGAGTAAAGAAATTCTTTACGGGGAAGATGAAGAAGCCAAACAAACAACCAAGAGTATCTTAGTATATGTTCTGGATCAAACATTGCGTCTGTTACACCCAATCATGCCGTTCGTGACAGAAGAAATTTGGGCGAAAATCCCTCATACTGGGGAGTCCTTAGTTGTTGCGGAGTATCCAGTGGTTCACCCTGAAAACAATGGCGAAACTGCAGCAAAAGGAATGGAAGTTCTGAAGGAATTGATTCGCTCTGTTCGGAATATTCGTGCTGAAGTAAATACACCACTTTCTAAGCCGATCACTTTGCTGATCAAAACCAGTGATGCAAAAGTGGATGAGTTCTTGATTGAAAATACGAGCTATATCGAACGTTTCTGTAATCCAGAGGAATTGGTGATCTCAAGCGACATTACCGCACCGGATTTAGCGATGTCCGCAGTCTTGACGGGTGCTGAGATTTATCTTCCGTTAGCTGGATTGATCAATATTGAAGAAGAAATCAAACGCTTAGAAAAAGAATTAGCCAAATGGAACGGCGAAGTGAAACGCGTGCAAGGAAAATTAGCCAATGAACGCTTTGTGGCAAATGCTCCTGAAAGTGTCGTTGCAGAGGAACGTGAAAAAGAAAAAGATTATTTGGAAAAACAAGCAGCGGTTCAAGATCGGATCGAAAGCTTACGAACGATTTCTTAAAAAGAAAAATAAAAAGTGAGTACGGCTAAATCAAAGCTGTACTCATTTTTTTATTCACCTGAAGTGGAAATTGAGGAATTCAGCTATGAAAGGAGTCTTTAAAAAAATCACCAGCGCTTGGCAATCTTTCTTTGAAAATCTTTGCTATACTAGAAGCATGTAAAAAAAGATAAAAATGAGGCGAGTAATTTGACGATAGATGAAGCGATTGCTTGGATTCACAGTCGAAAAAAATTTGGATCACGTCCAGGTTTAGACCGTATCCAAGCCTTACTAGATAAAGTAGAGAATCCAGAAAAAAAAGTTCCTGTCATTCATATCGCTGGGACGAACGGGAAAGGTTCTACAGTTGCCTATTTACGCAGTATCTTCATAGAGGCAGGAGTGACGGTCGGGAGTTTTACCTCCCCTTATATTGAAGAGTTCAACGAACGAATCGCGATCGACGCGCAGCCGATTCCTGATTCTGCCCTGATTCATTACGTAGAAAAATACCAGCCTATTGTTGCTGACCTGGATGACCAGCCGGCTATTGGTGGAATCACGGAATTCGAGATTTTAACTGCGATCATGCTGGATTACTTTGCAGAGGAAGCAGTAGATGTCGCGATCGTTGAAGTTGGGTTGGGCGGTTTGTTAGATTCCACGAATGTCGTGTCGCCTATTTTGACTGCGATTACGACGATTGGTTATGATCATATGGAGATTTTGGGAGATACCTTAAATGAGATTGCTCAGCAGAAGGCAGGGATCATCAAAAAAAATGTCCCTGTCGTTACTGGAAACATCACCAAAGGGCCTTTGATTGAAATCGTGGAAAAAGCGGTCGCTGAAACAGCAAAGATCTATCGTTACGGGGAAGAATATCAGGTAGATTATTTGCGACCTGATCCGAACTGGGGCGAGTTGTTTAGTTTTACAGATTCAGCAGGAAAGCTAACGTCGTTGAAAGTTCCGCTGTTGGGCCGTCATCAAGTTGAAAATGCGGGGGTGGCGATCATGTTGTATCATCTGTATTGTGAAGGGCAAGGTTTGCCTTTTGAAGAAAGAACGATACAAAAAGGATTGGCAAACGCGCAATGGCCTGCTCGTATGGAAAAAATCAGTGACGAACCCTTGATCGTGATGGATGGCGCGCATAATGGCCATGCCATCAAACGACTGGCAGAAAATATGAAGCGAGAATTTCGAGGGTACACTATCCGAATTCTGTTCTCTGCATTGGAGACAAAGGATGTGGACCAAATGTTGTCGCTGCTTTCAGAAATTCCTAATGCACATATTTATTTAACGACGTTTGAGTACCCAAAGGCGTTGGATCTTAGCCGCTTCGATAAGTCAGACAGCCGTTTTGACGTTGTCTCACTCTGGCAATTTGGCTTAGGCGAATTGCTAGAAGATATGGGAGCTGACGATCTACTATTAATTACTGGATCACTGTACTTCGTTTCTGAAGTGCGTCAATTATTATTAAACTTAGGAGGTAAGAATGAAAAAAGTTAAGGGAATCATTTTCGACATGGATGGCTTATTGTTTGATACAGAATCAATTTATTGTGAAGCAAACTTGGTGGTAGCTGAAAAGTACGACCTGCCCTTCACGAAGGATGTGTATAACCGTTTTATCGGGATCTCTGATGAAGAAGTGTGGGAAGCCTTGCACGAGATGTATGCAGATCACGGAAAAGAAACGGTCCAAAAATTCATTGACGAAAGTTGGGGAATGGCCCACGATCGGTTCAAGACGGGGGAAGTTGATTTGAAGCCGGGGGTTCACGAGTTGCTGGCTTATTTAGATGAAAAAAATATTCCTCGTGTTCTTGCATCGAGCAATGTACGACCTGTCATTGAAATTCTATTAGAGCATGCAGGCATTCGAGACAAGTTTTCGGACATTATTTCTGCTGATGATGTAAAATATGCGAAACCTGATCCTGAGATTTTTGAGATCGCGGTGGATCGTTTAGGGATCGCTCGAGAAGAAGGATTGGTTTTGGAGGATTCTAAAAACGGCATCTTAGCTGCCGAAGGGGCAGGTGTCCCTGTGGTCATGGTTCCAGATATTATTCCTCCAACTGCGGAACTCGAAGAAAAAACAGCAGCCGTTTTACCAACACTGCATGACGTCATCAACTTTTTAGAAGCATAGCACTTGCTCCTTTGCGTACCTTATTGAAAAGTGCGTAAAGGAGTTTTTTTATGGAAAAAAGTTTGTTGTTGCAAGAATTGCCTGAGAGTTCATGGCCACGTGAGCGTTTGTTGCGTGAAGGCGAAAAGCATTTATCGGATCAGGAGCTGTTGGCGATCATTTTGCGAAACGGTTCGCGTCAGCAAAATGTGATGGAATTAGCCGGAACGATCTTGCGGGAATACCCGGACCTTTATAATTTAAAGCACACAACGTTGCATGAGCTGCAGAAATTTAAAGGAATCGGCGAGACACGATCCATTGAATTAAAAGCCATGATGGAATTTGGCTATCGAATCAATCGTGCGCTGCAGCCGAAGATGGGAAGGGTCCAATCAAGTCTTTCTTTAGGACAGCTTTTGATCACGGAATTAAAGGACTATCAACAAGAGCATTTGGTCGCCTTCTTTTTAAATACAAAAAATGAAATTATTTTACAGAAAACTATTTTTATCGGATCATTGAATCAATCCATCGCGCATCCACGAGAAATATTTCGGGAAGCGGTGCGTATCAGTGCGGCACGCGTTGTTTTAGGCCATAATCACCCGTCAGGAAATCCAACACCGTCATCCAATGATTTGGACTTTACAAAACGCGTGCAAGAGTGTGGTGAAATGATGGGAATCGAGCTTTTGGATCATATTATTGTTGGAGAAACCAAATATTTCAGTTTACGTGAAGAAAAGTACTTAAAGTAGCGATTGAAAACCCTTGCGCTAAGAATAAGTAGAATGTTAAACTATTAATGTAGCTTTGTTTGAGTTGCGAGCTGGTATACAGATGTTTCCTTTTCGTAGTGCAGCAATGTTACAATCAATAAGTGCTTAGGCACGAGGAGGAATTTTATTCATGGAAAACGGAACAGTAAAATGGTTTAACGCAGAAAAAGGTTTTGGCTTCATCACTCGTGAAGATGGCAGCGATGTATTCGTACATTTCTCAGCTATCCAAGGCGACGGCTTCAAAACATTAGAAGAAGGACAAGCAGTAACTTTCGATGTTGAAGAAAGCGATCGCGGACCTCAAGCAGCTAACGTGAATAAGCAATAATACAACAAAGCCTTAGAGAATGTTCTCTAAGGCTTTTTTTTTGTATGCTAAGAAAAAAGGATCAGCTCTCCATTTAAAATTGGAAAAAGCGGTCTTCTTCCAAGCCATCTGTATGATTGGAATTATTAGTCGCAAGTGCGGACTTGCCAATACAGTATTGCCAGAAAAATTCAAAAAAGAGGGGATTGCTTTTTTCTAGCTTGATCGTGGCAAAGATATCTTTGGTCGCTTGCTTGACTAGTTGGATCGTATCGGAGTCTTGTAGGAAGAAACGATAAAATTCCTCTGGATAGTCAGTAGCATAGTTGGTGATAGCTGCAGATAATGCTTGCAAAGATTTTGGTTCCTGATCTTCTAGAAAATCTGTATATTTGACCAATATACGATTGGTCAAAACCGACTTCAGCTCAGCTAAGTTGGCAAACTCGCGATAGATCGGTTGAGTCGAGCAAGAGATGTGTTGGGCAATGTTACGGGCATGGAATTTATTGAAGCCTTCATTGAGAATCAACTGATACGCACCATCAATGATGTGACTTCTTTTTATGCGTTGTGTTCTAACCATAATTAATCTTCCTTTATTCTGATTTCAAGAAACTATAAAATAACTAAATGCAGTTATTGTATCTTTCTAACTAGTCTTCATTGTGCAAATAAAAGAGTTATTTGTCAATTGGTTTTTTGGTGTTTTCAGAAAAATAATATTTTTTTTTGCAAAAAAAGCGCTAGTTATTTGAATATTCGTTGAAAAGACCTAAAATTAAAAAAACATCTATCTGAAAATCAGATAGATGTTTAATTAGTAATCAGGCGTCATAATCATTGGTAGAATCATTGGGTGACGTTCTGTTTGATCAAATAAGAATGGTTGCAGTGCTGCGACCATCGCATTTTTCAGTTTTGCTTCAGTGCATCCTGCTTCGTTTAAAGCTTCGCGCAATGCGTGAAATAAAATTCGTTGCCCTTCATTGATCATCTCGCCGGATTCACGCATGTACACAAATCCTCGAGATAAAATATCTGGACCAGCTAAGATTTCCTTCTTAGCAATATCAACCGTTGCGACAGCAAGAACCAAGCCTTCTTCAGAAAGAATACGGCGATCTCGCAGAACGACATTACCGATATCTCCGATTCCGCTGCCATCCACGTACACATCACTGGCATTAAAATGACCAGCGCGTCTAGCGCTATCCGCAGTCAAGGCCAACATATCGCCATTTTCCATAATGAAACAATTTTCTTCAGGAACACCCGTATCTTGAGCTAATCCTGTATGGATCTTCAACATTCTGAATTCGCCGTGGATCGGAACAAAATATTTCGGCTTCATTAAGCGAAGCATCAATTTTTGTTCTTGTTGACTACCATGACCAGAAGTGTGGATGTTATTGACTTTCCCATGAATCACCTCTGCACCCGCTTCAGAAAGCAAGTTGATCAAATGATTCACACTTGTCGTATTCCCAGGGATAGGAGAACTTGAGAAAATGACGGTATCATCTGGTTGAATCTGGATTTGACGGTGCGTACCGTTCGCAATACGAGACAAAGCTGCCATAGGTTCCCCTTGAGAACCCGTACATAAAATCATTAATTCGTTAGCAGGCAAATTATTAATTTCATGAGCATCAACAAATGTACCATCAGGAACAGTGATATAGCCTAATTTTTGTCCATTGACGATCGCGTTCTCCATGCTTCGACCGAAGACAGCGATCTTTCTACCTGTAGCAACAGCGGCAGTAGCGGCTTGTTGCAAACGAGAAATATTAGAAGCGAAGGTAGCGAAAATGATCCGACCTTCGATTTTTTCCATAATACGCAAGATGGACTGCCCGATAGTTTGCTCAGATTTTGTAAATGTAGGAACCTCAGCGTTGGTACTGTCAGATAAAAGACACAACACGCCTTCCTCACCGAGCTTAGCCATGCGATGCAAGTTGGCTGGTTGACCGACAGGTGTGAAGTCAAATTTGAAGTCACCAGTTTCCACGATATTCCCAGAAGGTGTTTTAACGACCACACCTAGAGGATCTGGAATACTATGCGTCGTTCGGAAAAAGCTCACAGATGTTTTGCGGAAACGAATGACTGAATCTTCATCGATTTCGTGCAATTCTGCGTCACGCAATAATCCATGCTCATCCAATTTGTTTTTGATCAGAGCCAGAGCAAGAGCCCCCGCGTAGATCGGAATATTTGCTTGTTTTAATAGGTAGGGAACACCACCGATATGATCTTCATGTCCGTGGGTGATCACTAATGCTTTAACCTTATTGATGTTTTGGACAACGTAACTAAAATCGGGAATGACATAATCAATTCCTAATAGATCGTCTTCAGGAAATTTTATCCCGGCATCTATAATGATGATCTCATCTTGAAATTGAACCCCATACATATTTTTTCCGATTTCGCCCAATCCACCAATGGCAAAGACACCAGTTTCGTTGTTTTTTAGCGAGAGTTTCATAGATTAGAACTCCGTTAACTTGAAGTCGGCATTTTCTTTTTCATACTCTAAATGATTGCCTTCTAAAAGTTGGATGTATTCAACGTTATATGGGGTGTTATCACGTAATAAATTGTGTACCATTTCTTCATTGTCCGCTTCCACATACAATGATTGTGTTTGCTCGCGTTTTGGGTTGCGTTCTTTGGTTTCTTGATAATAAACTTTGTAAATCATGAATCTATCTCCTTTATTTGCATTATAGCAATTTTTTCCACGACAAAATGAGGGGCGGTTGCCACCTATTTTTTTATGCTCAGCAATTTAGCTAGAACTAAAGTGTTGAGAAGAAGCCTCGTCTTTGCTTCTTGCTTGAAAAAACAATTTCACCGTTCTTTGGGTTGTTCTTACAACAATTACTTGTAGTTTATCACAGAATATATAAGAAGTATAGAAACTAAGAATTGAAATGACGAATCCTAAGAAATTTTCAGAAAGTTTAAAAATAAAAATAAAAAGAACGCATTACTGAGCAGGCAGAAGCAATATTTTTATGCTATATTGGAGTCATTACGTTATAGAGAGAGGCGAATAAAAATGAAGTTGATGTTGCGGTATACCTTGCGCTACAAAAAGCTATTATTGTTAGATTTCATCAGTGTTTTTGGTTTTATTTTGATCGAGTTGGGGTTGCCGACGATATTAGCCATGATGATTGATAAAGGAATTGGAAATAACGATTTTGACTATGTACGTAAGATGGGGATCGTGATGATTGTGATAACAGTGATCGGGATCATCATGAGTATTTCATTACGTTACTTCAGTTCTCAGATTACATCTAGAATGGTGGCTGATATTCGGGACGACCTTTTTGAGAAAGTTCAGACCTTCTCCCATTCGGAATATGAGCAGATTGGTGTTCCTTCGTTAATTACTAGAACAACAAATGACGCGTATCAGATCATGCTCTTCATGCAAAACATCCTGACGACTGGCTTCATGACTCCAATGATGTTCGGAATGAGCTTGTATTTGATCATGCGGACGAGTCCTGGTTTGGGTATTTATGTTTTGTTGGCGCTGCCTATCTTGTTATTAGCAGTTATTTTAATTGCGAAGTATTCAGAGCCCTTATCTACAAAACAGCAGAATAATTTAGATAATATTAACGGAATTTTACGTGAGAATCTTTCTGGCTTACGGGTAATACGCGCTTTTGTGAATGAAAAATTTGAAGAAATGCGTTTCAAATTCGTCAATGATGCCTACACGAATAGTTCGAAGAGTCTTTTTCATTTAATGGCAGTGGCACAGCCTGGATTTTTCTTTCTATTTAATATTGTCATGGTTTTGATTATTTGGAACGGGACCGTTCAGATCAACCAGGGTGCTTTAGAAGTCGGAACGTTGATCGCTTTTATCGAGTACATTTTCCATGCGCTGTTTTCTTTCATGCTGTTTGCGACAGTCTTCATGATGTATCCCCGGGCCAATGTATCCGCATTGCGTATTCAAGAAGCCTTTGATATGGACCCATTAATCAAAGATAATCCTGAAAAAACAGCGGAACCAACAGAAAAAAGCTCTTTGGAGTTTCGTGATGTGACATTTGCATATCCGGGACATGCAGAAAGTCCGGTGATTCGAAATGTCAGCTTTACAGCCAAACCAGGTGAGACAGTTGCTTTTATCGGGAGTACTGGATCTGGGAAATCAACCTTGATTCAATTGATCCCTCGATTTTACGATGTGACAGAAGGACAAGTGTTAGTCGATGGAATGGATGTAAGAGAGTATCAATTGAAGGATCTACGTAACAAGATTGGTTATATCCCGCAAAAAGCACAATTATTTACTGGAACGATCGCGGATAATCTTCGTTACGGGAAAGAAGATGCGACACAAGCCGAGATGGAACAGGCTGCAGAGATTGCGCAAGCCTCAGAGTTCATCGCTCAGAAACCTGATGGCTACCAAGAAGAATTATCAGAGGGTGGAAATAATTTCTCTGGTGGTCAGAAGCAGCGTTTAGCGATTGCCCGCGCGGTGATCCGCAAACCGGAGATTTACATTTTTGATGATAGCTTCTCAGCGTTGGATTATCAAACCGATGCAAAACTGCGTGCTCGATTGAAAAAGGAAACGACAGAATGCGCGGTATTAATAGTTGCGCAACGTGTAGGTACGATTATGCACGCGGATAAGATCGTTGTGTTGAACGAGGGCGATGTTGTAGGAATAGGTACTCATCGTGAGTTATTAGATAATTGTCCAATTTATTATGATATTGCTGCTTCTCAATTAACGAAGGAGGAATTAGCATGAGAAAATACACTTCTTCTTTAAAGCGGTTGATGCACTATATTAATCCTTACAAAAAATCATTTATTTTGGTCTTGATACTGGCTATTGGAACCTTGATTCTAGGAACCTGGATGCCTTATTTGACAGGTCTGCCTACAACTGAAGTTAGTAAAAACATCATGCAGGGCGAGGCTGTAAACTTTGACTATGTCTTTAAATGGTTAGTCGTCATCGTGATTGTGGGGATTGCCTATAGTTGTACGCAATTAGGAACAGGCTGGCTGATGGCAAACGTTGTACAATCTGCAATGCGTGATTTGCGTGAAGATATTGAAGCCAAGATTAATCGGTTGCCAGTTTCCTATTTTGATCGAAACCAACAAGGAAACATTCTCTCACGTGTAACGAACGATGTGGATGCAGTGAGTAATGCGATGCAGCAAGCCATCATCAAATCTATCAATGCTGTCTTAGGTATTTTGTTAGCAGTTGCGATGATGTTTTACATCAATCCCATGATGGCGGTCTTATCATTGATCATGATTCCGTTATCCATTGTTGTTTCTCGAAAAATCGTTCAAGTGTCACAGAAGGATTTCCAAGGAATGCAAAATTCATTGGGTGAATTGAACGGATATGTACAGGAAAATATGACTGGCTTTAGCGTTTTAAAATTGTATGGACGTGAAAAAGAAACCTTGGCTGGCTTTAGCGAAGTCAATCATGAGCTTCGACGCTATGGTTTCCGCGCGGCCTTTGTTTCAAGCTTGATGCAGCCGTTGGTTCAGTTGACCGCTTATGCAACGTACATCGCGATGGCTATTTTGGGAAGTTGGAATGTTATTCACGGTGTGATTTTAGTAGGGCAGCTCCAAGCCTTTATTCAATACATTTGGCAAGTTAGTCAGCCGATGGGGGAAATCACCCAACTGTCTTCAATGATCCAAAGTGCATCGGCTTCAGCTAAACGAGTTTTTGAAATATTAGATGAACCAGAGGAAGAATTAAACGAGCAGGATCTGCCTTTACCAGAACCGGTACAAGGAAATGTTGTTTTTGATCATGTAAGATTCAGTTACGATCCGAAGAAGCCGTTGATCGAGGATTTAAGCTTCGAAGTCAAAGCGGGGGAAACAGTCGCTATCGTTGGTCCGACAGGTGCAGGTAAGACGACGTTGATTAATTTGCTGATGCGGTTTTACGATATCAACAGTGGACGCATCTTGATTGATGGTGTAAACACACAAGAAATGAATCGTTCGGATGTTCGTTCCTTATTTGGTATGGTATTGCAAGATGCTTGGTTATACGAAGGAACGATCGGAGACAATATTCGCTTTGGACGCTTAGAGGCTACGGATTATGAAGTAGTCGATGCGGCTAAAACAGCAAATGTGGATCATTTTATTCGAACGATGCCTGATGGGTATGATATGGAAATCAATTCAGAGGGAGACAATGTCTCTCTTGGGCAAAAACAATTATTGACCATTGCTAGAGCAGTTATCTCTGATCCTAAGATCCTTATTCTGGATGAAGCAACAAGCTCGGTGGATACTCGTTTAGAAGGATTGATCCAAAAAGCAATGGATCGTGTCATGCAAGGGCGCACGAGTTTTGTAATTGCCCACCGGTTATCAACGATTCGTGATGCAGACCATATTTTAGTTATGAAGGATGGTCAAATCATTGAGCATGGTACCCACAATGAACTTCTGGCCCAAGGTGGATTCTATGAACAGCTATACAATAGCCAGTTCATGGAAGAAGCGGAATAAAAGGAAGGCTCCTTTAAAAAATACTAGAATATTTCAATAGAGAACTAGAGAGCCAGGTGCTTCTGCTTCCATCAACGATGAGAATGCAGAAGAATCTGGCTTTTTACTTTTATTCATACACTGCTTAGGTAAGGAAGAGTCAATGGATAAATGCTATACTTATTTGGACAACAAAAGTTTAGATAAGAGAAGGAACAAGGATAGCAGAAAGAGAATTGGAGGAAAAGGAATGGCTAATTTTATCGCATCCAGCGCGGATGTTTATGGCGATGTAACCATAGAAAAGGGTGCAACGATTTGGTTTCAAAGCGTTTTAAGAGGAGATAGCAACACGATCGCTATTGGAGAAATGAGCAATGTGCAGGATGGAACGATTGTACATGTGGATCATGATGCTCCTACTTCGATCGGAGAATATGTCACAATTGGACACGCGTGTATTATTCACGGATGTACGATCCATAGCGGGGCGTTGATCGGGATGGGGTCAACGATTTTGAATCATGCAGAAATTGGCGAAAATAGTCTGATCGGTGCGGGGTCATTAGTAACAGAAGGAACAGTGATTCCGCCGAACTCACTAGCATTTGGATCGCCAGCACGTGTGATTCGTCAATTGACACCGGAAGAAATCAGTAGCAACCGCAAAAATGCGGAGCATTATTACGAATTAGGAGAAAAATACTTGAACAACGAGATACCGCCATTCCAAGTAAGAGGAGCTGTTCATGAAGGAGACTAGCTTCTTACTGTTGCAGGCACAGTTGCGTGCGTTGTTTCCTGATGAAGGTCTAAATCAATTAGCTATTTACGAAGATCAGAAAGCCCATTTCCTGATTTTTTCTAGTCGTGGATTGTATGTACTGGAAGAAGACGATTTAACAAAAGAGCCGCGAAATATTTATTATACAACAGATAGTTTGAAGCCATTTTCTATTCGTCAGCACGAGGGAATATTCGAACTGATCGTTGAAACGGTTGGAGGACGGCACTTTATTTTAGCCTTTCCTGATCAAACGGATGCGTACCATGCGATGCAGACATTGATTGAACTTTTGGTTTAATAAGACGAGTTAGTATAATTTTTTCTTAATTCCCATTATAATCTTACTTAAAGGAAGTGATAAAAAATGGACGGATGTAAATTTGATCATGAGCCGGTCAATGAAGAAGACTTATTGGCCAAGGGCTATCGCAAATATCATGGTGAGGGCATTGATATTTATTATAACAAGGATATTTGCGCGCACATTGGGAACTGTGTAAGAGGCAATCCAGAAATTTTTGAGGTGGGACGCAGACCCTGGATTATTCCAGACAATGGCAGTGTTGAAAATGCTAGTTATGTCGTGGATACTTGTCCAAGCGGCGCCTTGAAATATGTTGTGAAGAAGTAGGGAAACAAAAAAAGTAGAGCAAGGAGAATCATTATGGAAATCAAAGAAGAAAAAGAACGCTTTGTCTTATTGAACGATCAAAATGAAGAGGCAGGAGAAATGACATGGTCAAATGCTGGTCCAGAAATTATGATCATTGATCATACATTTGTCGATCCAACGTATCGCGGACAAGGCTTGGCAGAAAAATTAGTTGCTGCCGGTGTTGAAAAAGCACGTAAAGATGATAAAAAAATCATCCCATTATGCCCATTCGCAAAAAAAGAGTTTGATGAAAAACCAGAATATGCAGATGTTTTAAGAAAATAAGTATCTCACGTCCCTAGTCAAATGACCTCAATTGTGCTAAAGTAAAATCGAGGTAGTTTGGAAATAAGGAGGGTCATCTTTTGTATAATTTTATTTTGGGTGTTATCTTAGTTTTATCAGTAATCATCGTTATTACGATTATGATGCAACCTAGCAAACAAAATAGTGCTGCGAGTGCTTTTACTGGCGGTGCAGATCAATTATTCGGAAAGCAAAAAGCGCGCGGCTTTGAAGCTGTGATGCAACGATCAACAGCGATTCTAGGTGTGATCTGGATGGTTTTGCTCTTCGTATTAATGTTTTTATCAAGCAAATAAAACCGGCCTCTCGCGTGAGAGGTCTTTTTTATTTTGTATTTGTATTAAATCAAGTACACTTTAAGGTAAGAGAGAAAGGCAGGCGGCACTTACAATCAAGGGTCAACGGATTATTTTCTGGCGAAAGGACCTAATCCGGATAGTGAGGTGTCTGCGTATGAAATTGAATGAGTGGAGAGTGAAAAAGATGATTCAACCGCCAAAGTCGTTGTTTTTGCCGAATGGAAAACGAGCGGTCCTACTGTTGCACGCGTATTCTGGCAGTCCAAATGACGTGCGAATGATGGCACGTTATTTGGAAAAATGGAATTATACAGTTTATGCACCCTTATATAGTGGACACGGGACCATCGACCCATTAGATATTCTTGAGAAGTCTGCCGAACAATGGTGGGAAGACACTCAAAACGGGGTAGCGTACTTGAAGTCAAAAGGATATCAGGAAATCGCTGTTTTCGGGCTTTCAATGGGAGGGATTTTCGCGACTCGCTTATTAAGTAAGATGCCAGAAAACTTTCTTGGCGGCGGCTTTTTTTGTTCCCCGATTGCCCCAGTTAAAACGAATGTGACTGAAAATTTTCTATTATATGCGAAGCAAGTATTGGATCGATCAGGCAAGGAAGCGACAAGAGAGAAAATTGACAGTTATCGCCCATTGGTAGAAGATCAGTTAAAGGCCATCGAAGATCAAGCGTTAATTGCTTATGAAAACTTAGCTGCAATCACTCGGCCTTTCTTTATGGCACAGGCAGGACAAGATGAAATGATTGAAGCGGAAGGGGTATTTCGAACAGCGAGCCAATTGCGTCAGACATCATTCAGCTTGAATTGGTATCCTGAGAGCAGTCACGTGATCACCGTAGGCCCAGAAAGAAGACAATTAGAACAAGACGTGGTAAATTTTTTAGCCAGTCTTGGTTGGAGAGAAGATAATGGAGAGAAAAACAATTAAATCAGAAATACTAGCTGGCTTGAAGGCAGCCAACAAAAAAAGTCTTTCAATGGAAGAATTAGCAGAAGTTTTAGATATGCGTAAAAGCGAGGATTATAAACGATTAGTCCAAACAGTGGCGCAGCTTGAAAGAGAGAAAGCACTAGAATTTAACAAAAAAGGGCACATCAAGTTGCCTTTTCAGCCAATCGAAGTGGAAGGGATTTTTCGTCGCAATGAACGAGGCTTTGGTTTCGTGACGATTGATCCAGAGGAACCGGATATTTTTATCCCGAAAGAAGCGACTAATTTTGCGATGGATGGTGACATTGTCATGATCGACATCCAAAAAACGGCGGATCTGTTTTCAGATCGTGGCGCGGAAGGCCGTGTTGTTTCTATTAAAGAACGGAAGATTCAGCAACTTGTTGGTGAGTTTACAGCTTTTGATGTGGATGAAATTGCGGAATCTGATCTATTCGGTTATGTAACACCGAAGGATAAAAAAAGTGCGCAATTTAAGGTTTTTATTGCGGCGGAAGGCATTCAACCAGTGGATGGCAGTGTCGTGATCGTTGAGATCACTCATTATCCTGAGAAGGGATATGCAACAAGTCTTGAGGGGATGATCACAAAGGTAATTGGTCATAAAAATGATCCAGGCATGGATATATTATCGATCGTGATTGCTCAAGGAATCCCAACCCAATTTCCTGAAGAGGTTCAATCAGCTTCTGAAGAAGTCCCTGATAAAATCGCTGCATCTGATTTAGTAGGCCGCCGTGACTTACGGGATCAACAGATCGTGACCATTGATGGAGCGGATGCAAAAGATTTGGATGACGCTGTGACGGTCCGTAAACTAGATAATGGAAATTATTTTTTAGGGGTACACATCGCGGATGTTTCCTACTATGTGACGGAAGACAGCATCTTGGATAAAGAAGCGTTCGAACGTGGAACGAGTGTCTACTTGACGGACCGCGTAATCCCCATGATCCCGCAACGTTTATCAAATGGTATATGCTCCTTGAATCCTCAAGTACCACGCTTGACTATGAGCTGTGAGATGGAGATTGATCCAAGTGGGACGATTGTTCATCATGAGATTTTTCAAAGTGTGATCCAAACGACCGAACGAATGACGTATTCCGCGGTAAATGAAATTTTAGAAGAAGATGATGCAGAAACGACTGAACGCTACCGTGACCTAGTTCCGATGTTTCATTTGATGAAAGAACTGCATCTAATTCTTGAAGAACGTCGTAGTCGCCGCGGGGCAATTAACTTTGAGGACAGAGAAGCTAAAATTCTTGTTGATCCTGAAGGACGCCCGCTGGATATTGAATTGCGAGATCGAGGTGTTGGCGAACGCTTGATTGAATCGTTCATGTTGGCGGCGAATGAAACCGTTGCTGAGCATTTCAATCGATTGAAGGTACCATTCATCTATCGAATTCATGAACAACCAAAAGAAGAAAAAATGCAGCGTTTCTTTGATTTTGCAGCAGCACTGGGTATTTTAGTCAAAGGAACAAAAAATACGATCACTCCGAAGGATCTTCAACAAGTAATCCATGACGTAGGAGATAAACCGGAAGCAGCAGTTATTAATACGATGTTGTTGCGTAGTATGCAGCAAGCACGTTACTCCGAGGATAATTATGGGCATTACGGATTGGCAGCGGAATACTACACGCATTTCACGTCACCGATCCGACGTTACCCCGATTTGATCGTCCATCGCTTGATTCGGACGTATAGCCAAGATCAAAGTGAAACAACTCAAGAAAAATGGGCAGAAAAACTACCAGACATCGCTAATCATAGTTCGAAGATGGAACGACGTGCAGTGGACGCTGAACGAGAAGTCGACAGCATGAAAAAAGCCGAATATATGGCAGAAAAAGTTGGGGAAGAATTTGATGGACTTATCAGTTCAGTCACCAAATTTGGTATCTTCATTGAGCTTCCAAATACGGTAGAGGGAATGATCCATCTAAACGAATTGAAACAGGATTACTTCCATTTTATTGAAAACCAATTGGCGTTAGTCGGTGAGCGTACACGTCAAACCTTTAAAATCGGTCAAAAAGTCCGAATAAAGGTGACGAAGTCTGATCCAGAAACACGAGAGATCGATTTTGAGCTTTTAGAAGCAGAAGAGATTCCTTCTTTAGAAGTTCCTAGCAACAACCGTCGTGATAAGCGACGCAAGCCAACCGGCGGCCGCAACAATCATAAAACTAGCGAAAAGCACTATAGTAAAAATAGTAAAAATGTTGAGAATAAAAACAACGAAAAAGGCAAGAAAAAGAAAAAAGGGAAAAAACCATTTTACAAATCTGTAGCCAAAAAGAAAAAACCGGGCAGAAAGAAGGGATAACATGCCAAAAGGTGATGGGAAATTAGTCGCACAAAATAAAAAAGCACGCCACGATTATACGATCATTGATACGATCGAGGCCGGGATCGTTCTACAAGGAACTGAAATAAAAGCCATTCGTAATAGTCGAATCAATTTAAAAGACGGCTTTGCGCGCATTCGAAATGGTGAAGCTTTCTTATACAATGTTCATATTAGTCCATATGAACAGGGGAATATTTTTAACCACGACCCTTTGCGAACTCGCAAGCTGCTCATGCATAAAAAACAAATCGCTCGTTTAGCTGGCGAACTTAAGACGACAGGTATCACACTAGTCCCCTTAAAAGTGTACTTGAAAGATGGCTACGCTAAGGTTCTGATTGGTGTTGCCAAGGGAAAACATCAATATGATAAACGAGAAAGTTTGAAGCGTAAAGACGTGGATCGTCAAATCAGTCGAACGTTGAAAAACTATTCGCGCTAGCAAAATATTCTTTTTCGCATATTTAGGGAGAATTTCTTTACTTCACAATGGATTTTGATACGATTAGGTACAATCTATACTAGTCTTTTTGTGGGCTAAATCAGCTATTGGAGAAGGAAAAAGAGGAATAAAATAACGTGAGAGAAATTAACCTCGACTTATTCGGAAATTTTTAGGAAAATTCTTTGAAATTTTCTTTCTCTGGTGGTAACATACGATAGTATTTTGAGGAGCAGCGCTAAGCAGGCACTAGCTGACGCGAGTCGCTGGGAAGAGAGGTGAACTGGATTGGATGAAAAATCTTGGTTTTTCCATATTGGTCCCATATGGTTTGATGGTACGGTAACGACAATGATCATTGTGACATGCGTAATTGTCTTTTTCCTTGTCTATGCATTTACACGCAACCTATCATTGAAACCCAAAGGAAAGCAAAACGCAATTGAGTGGGTCATTGATTTTACAACGAACATTGTTGGTGACAACATGCCTCGTAAAGAAGTCAGAAATTTTAGTTTGTTCTCATTTACGTTGTTCTTATTTATTTTTGTAGCAAACCAAATCGGACTCGTCACGAAGATCGTCACTGGAGACAATGTGACGTTTTGGAAGAGTCCAACTGCAAACCCCTTTGTAACGATGGGATTGGCATTACTCGTATTGGTCCTAGCAAATTATCTGGGTACAGAAAAACTCGGGTTTGGTGGTTACGTGAAAAATTCTTTCTTTACACCGACAGGATTATTTCCTATTAAGTTGATGGAAGAATTTACAAATGTTATCACGTTAGGGCTACGTCTTTACGGGAACGTTTTTGCCGGTGAAGTATTGCTTTCACTCATTGCAAGTATGGTCACAAGCGCCGGATGGTGGACATTGCCGTTCGCTATTCCACTTGAAATGATTTGGATCGCATTCTCACTATTTATTGGTAGTATCCAAGCATTTGTTTTCACCACTCTATCTATGGTTTATATCAGTCATAAAATCGAGGTAGAATAATAACACACACACACACTTTTAGGAGGAAAATTATTATGAACTTTATCGGTGCAGGAATCGCAATCATGGGAGCCGCAATCGGGGCTGGTTATGGTAACGGACAAGTAATCTCAAAGGCAATTGAATCAATGGCGCGTCAACCAGAAATGTCAGGTCAAATTCGTTCTACAATGTTCATCGGTGTTGGTTTGATCGAAGCTGTGCCAATTCTGGGTGTCGTATTAGGTATGTTGATGGTTTTCCAATAATAATCGACGCTTTTTTGTTGAGTCTCATCATAGAGGTGAGCGCAGATCCCAGTTGAGGATTCTGTAATGGAGAAGAACAGAAAGGAAGACCGAGTATGCTGAATCTAGTTATTGCTGAGGCTGTCAATACAACACTCGGTAATTTAATCGTCGTTACGCTATCATTCGTGATTCTAATGGCGCTATTAAAACATTTCGCATGGGGTGCCGTTCAAGACATCCTTAAAAAACGCGAAGACAAGATCGCCAATGATCTAGATTCTGCCGAAAACTCTCGGATCAAAGCAGCTGAGCTAGAAAAAGAACGTGAAACTCAGTTGGCAAGTTCCCGTAGTGATGCGGCAGATATTATTAAAAATGCGAAAGAGAGTGGCGAATTAAGCCGCCAAAACATCATTAAGGATACAAAAGAAGAAGTCACGCGTCTGAAAGATCGCGCGCAATCGGAAATCAAAGACGAACGCGAAAATGCGTTGACTTCTGTTAAAGATGATGTGGCAACACTTTCTCTACAAATCGCAGAAAAAATCTTGAGTAAAGAGCTGTCACAAGAAGCTCATCAAGATTTGATCAACAACTATATGGACAAGTTGGGTAACACGAAACATGAAGCTTGATAAATACACTGTTGGTAAACGGTACGGTAAAGCTTTATTTGAACTGGCGATCGAAGATAAAGCTGTGGACGCTGTTTATCAAGAGCTACTGACTGTCCGAGCAATCTGTAAAGAAATTCCTGATCTAGGAAATATTTTAACGGATGTACGCTTAGAAGGCGCCGAGAAAAAAGCAATTATGGATGCTTTTACTGGCGGCTTTGATGGGATCGTCAAAAATTTTCTATTAGTTGTTTTTGAATACAATCGCAGCGACGATCTCCCATTCATGATTGATGAATTTGAACGTCGTTACGATGAGTTAAATAAAATCGCACACGGAACAGTCACAACAGCTGTTCCGCTCTCTGAAGATAAGAAACAAGAGCTTGAAGCGAAAGTCGCTGATGTTTTTGGCTACCAGAAGGCCACGTTAACCCCGTTTGTTGATGAATCAATTCTCGGCGGTGTCATTGTTGAAGCCGATCATCAAGTGATCGACGGCAGCCTCGCCAGCCAATTAAATGGTCTACGAGCAGCACTTAGTAAAAAGTAGAGAAGAAGAGGTGAAATGAATGGCCATCAAAGCAGAAGAAATCAGTGCTTTAATCAAAGAACAGATTCAAAATTATGATAATAAGTTGTCTGTTGAGGAAATCGGAACAGTCACATATGTCGGGGACGGAATCGCTCGTGCCCATGGATTAGAAAACGCAATGAGCGGAGAACTACTAGAGTTTTCTAACGGCTCTTACGGAATGGCACAAAACTTAGAAAGCAACGATGTCGGTATTATCGTTCTAGGTGAATTTGAGTCCATTCGTGAAGGAGACAAAGTAAAACGTACCGGTAAAATCATGGAAGTCCCTGTTGGGGATAACATGATCGGACGCGTCGTTAACCCCTTAGGTCAACCAATTGATGGTATGGGACCTATTGAAACAAGTAAAACACGTCCAGTCGAAGCAATGGCTCCGGGCGTTATGCAACGTAAATCTGTGTCAGAACCTATGCAAACAGGTTTGAAGGCCATTGATGCATTAGTTCCAATCGGACGCGGCCAACGGGAATTAGTTATCGGTGACCGTAAGACTGGTAAGACATCCATTGCTATTGATACGATCATTAATCAAAAGGGTCAAGATATGATTTGTATTTATGTGGCTATTGGACAAAAAGAATCCACGGTACGTTCACAAGTAGAAACATTGCGTAAATACGGTGCTATGGATTATACAATCGTCGTAACAGCGGGCGCCTCTCAACCTGCACCGCTATTATTTATTGCGCCTTACGCTGGAACAGCTATGGGTGAAGAGTTTATGTATAATGGCAAACACGTATTGGTAGTCTTTGATGATCTATCAAAACAAGCCGTTGCCTATCGTGAACTGTCATTACTATTACGTCGTCCGCCAGGTCGTGAAGCTTACCCAGGGGATGTCTTTTACTTGCACTCACGTCTACTAGAACGTGCAGCAAAACTTTCTGATGAATTAGGCGGAGGTTCATTGACTGCCTTGCCATTTGTAGAAACACAAGCTGGAGATATTTCGGCATATATTCCAACCAACGTCATCTCAATCACTGACGGACAAATTTTCTTAGAAAATGATTTGTTCTACGCAGGTATTCGTCCAGCCGTAGATGCTGGTTTATCTGTATCTCGTGTAGGTGGTTCCGCACAAATCAAAGCAATGAAAAAAGTTGCTGGGACTCTTCGTTTGGACCTTGCCAGCTATCGTGAATTAGAAGCCTTCACTCAATTCGGTTCTGATTTAGATGCAGCGACGCAAGCAAAACTAAATCGTGGACGTCGAACAGTTGAAGTACTGAAACAAAAACTTCATGATCCGCTTCCTGTTGAAAAACAAGTAGTGATCCTTTATGCCTTGACTCATGGCGTGCTTGATAGTATTCCAGTCAATAGTATTTTAGATTTTGAAGCACAATTATTTGAATATCTGGAAACAAATCACTCTGATCTATTTGCGACAATTCGTGATACGAAGGATCTGCCAGATACAGAGAAACTAGATGGAGCGATCCAAGAGTTCAAAGATATTTTTGACGCTTCTTCAGCTAACCAAGAAAAAGCATAATCGAGGTGAGAAAAAATCATGGCATCCTTAAATGAAATCAAAACACGGATTGCATCGACAAAGAAAACTAGTCAAATCACCAACGCTATGCAAATGGTATCAGCATCTAAATTGACGAAATCAGAAGCCTACTCAGCAAAATTTCAACTCTATGCTTCAAAAGTACGTGAAGTATTGACGCACTTAACAGCAAGTGAATTAACAGAGTTGGCCAATTCTGGTCGTGAATTAGGCGGAATCAACTACCACAGTATGTTGTTGAATCGTCCGGTTAAAAAAACGGGCTATATTGTGATTACTTCTGATGGTGGTTTGGTCGGAGGGTATAACAGCTCAATCTTGAAACAGACCATGACGATGCTTGAAGATGATCATGATTCTGCCGATGAATATGTTTTGTTAGCCATTGGTGGAACCGGGGCGGACTTTTTCAAAGCTCGTGGTGTTAAATTGGCCTATGAATTACGCAATTTATCGGATCAACCAAGCTTTGAAGAAGTGCGAAAGATCGTTTCCATGACGACCAGTATGTATGAAAACCAAGTCTTCGATGAATTGTACGTATGCTATAACCATCACGTCAATTCATTGTCTAGCCAGTTTCGGGTAGAAAAAATGCTGCCTATTTCTGACCTAGACCCAACTGAAGCACAGACGTATCGTGAAGAATATCTATTCGAACCTTCAAAAGAAGCAATTCTTGATCAATTACTTCCGCAATATGCTGAAAGTTTGATTTACGGAGCCATCGTTGATGCCAAAACAGCGGAGCATGCTGCTGGGATGACGGCAATGAAGACTGCGACAGATAACGCGGGTTCGATCATTGATGATTTAACGATTTCATACAATAGGGCTCGTCAAGCGGCGATCACCCAAGAGATTACTGAAATTGTCGGCGGGGCTTCCGCATTAGAATAATTTCGAGATTGGAGGAAAAAACATGAGTTCAGGCAAGATTGTTCAAGTTATTGGTCCCGTTGTCGACGTGGAATTTTCTTTAGATCAATCCTTACCAGACATCAACAATGCGTTGATCGTTTATAAAAATGATAAAACAAAAGTTGTTCTTGAAGCTGCTTTGGAACTTGGTGATGGTGTTATCCGCACAATCGCTATGGAAGCTACGGATGGTTTACAACGCGGAATGGAAGTTGTCGATACTGGCAAATCTATCTCTGTTCCCGTAGGTAAAGAGACTCTGGGACGTGTATTTAACGTTCTAGGGGAAACAATTGATAAAGAGGCACCTTTCCCAGAGGATGCAGAGAGAAGCGGTATTCATAAGAAAGCACCGACCTTCGAAGAACTTAGTACAAGTAATGAAATTTTAGAAACTGGGATCAAGGTTATCGACTTATTAGCCCCTTACTTAAAAGGTGGTAAAGTTGGATTATTCGGTGGTGCCGGTGTTGGTAAAACCGTCTTGATTCAAGAACTTATTCATAATATCGCTCAAGAACATGGTGGGATTTCTGTATTTACCGGTGTTGGCGAACGTACTCGTGAAGGAAACGACCTTTATTATGAAATGAAGGACTCTGGCGTTATTGAGAAAACAGCCATGGTGTTCGGACAAATGAATGAGCCGCCAGGTGCACGTATGCGTGTTGCCTTGACTGGTTTGACATTGGCTGAATACTTCCGTGACGAAGAAGGACAAGATGTGTTGCTGTTTATCGACAACATCTTCCGTTTCACTCAAGCTGGATCAGAAGTTTCTGCCTTGCTAGGTCGTATGCCGTCAGCCGTTGGGTACCAACCCACATTGGCAACTGAAATGGGACAATTACAAGAACGCATCACGTCAACGAAAAAAGGCTCGATCACTTCGATCCAAGCCATTTATGTACCCGCCGATGACTACTCTGACCCTGCGCCAGCAACAGCTTTCGCCCATTTGGATGCAACAACCAACTTGGAACGTAAGCTAACGGAACAAGGGATCTACCCAGCCGTTGACCCATTGGCTTCCTCTTCAAGTGCTTTAGCACCTGAAATCGTAGGAGAAGAACATTATCGCGTGGCAACAGAAGTTCAACGTGTGTTGCAGCGTTACCGAGAATTACAAGATATCATCGCAATCTTAGGGATGGATGAATTGTCTGACCAAGAAAAAGTAATCGTATCTCGTGCTCGTCGTATCCAATTCTTCTTGTCACAAAACTTTAACGTAGCTGAACAATTCACCGGTCAGCCAGGTTCGTACGTGCCTGTTGAAAAAACGGTTGAAGGCTTTAAAGAAATCCTTGAAGGAAAATACGATGATCTTCCTGAAGATGCATTCCGTAGTGTAGGGACAATCGAAGACGTCATCGAAAAAGCGAAAACTTTAGGCTACTAGAAAGAGGTGCCCGATGGAACAAGAAAAAGACAAAGTTCTTCAAGTGAACGTTGTTACTCCAGATGGCAATGTCTATGATCATAATGCAACCATCGTCGTTGCTAAAACGGTCGCTGGTGAAATTGGTATTTTACCAAATCATGCACCGATCATTGCGCCTCTTGCGATTGATGAAGTTCGTATTCGTCGAACAGATTCAGATACACATGTAGACTGGATTGCAGTGAACGGCGGGATCATGGAAGTTCGGGACAATGTCCTCACAATCATTGCGGACACGGCTGAACGTGAGCGCGACATCGACGTTTCCCGTGCTGAAAGAGCAAAACAACGTGCGGAAGCGCGGATTCAAGAAGCGCGTGAAAAGGAAGACACGGATCAATTGAGTCGTGCCGAAGTTGCTTTGCATCGTGCTATGAATCGAATCAAAGTGTCAAAACATCGTTAAAAATGGAGGCATCATAGGAAGCATTTTGATGCACTGACCTTTATAAGGTTGAATCGATACCATCGATTCAACCTTTTTCTATAAACATTTTATTTTTTTATCGAATTTTAGAATATTGAGAGATAGTGAAAACAATGACTTTTTGTTTTTTTATCGAAGAGAAGAAGATATTCTCTAAAGAATGCGCAATTTTTATAGGGAATTTTTTTAAAAGACCTTTTTAGAATAAGGAAGATAGATTTTTTTTGAAGAACAAATATTAAGTTTTTTAAAAGTTTCTATACAGCTCTTTGAGTGAGCAAAGTGTTCTTCTTTATATAAATCTGTGATATAATCCAACTGTTGATTTTTTTTGAAAGGAAACGAATAATGCAAGTATTTGGAATTGATGCAATCGTTCGGATCGTGTCGCATTTTTCTTTTATTTATTTGGCTTTTTGGTCATTAAGATCTTTGCGCATAGAGAATCTGTTTAAATCATTTAAAGAAACTCAGGTTCGTCTTGCAATTCTGATGTTAGCCATTGCGCTGGGATTTGCTTGTAGTACGTTTTTTTTAGAAATCATTCTTTTATGCAAAAATATATTTTTGACATTTAGTTAAGGTACATATATGAGGCAATCGATTAGCTTTTTTGGAGGGAATACAATGGAAGAGATCATCGTTCGTGGTGGCAAACAATTAAATGGAACAGTACATATTGAAGGAGCAAAAAATGCGGTACTGCCAATTTTAGCTGCGACTTTATTAGCTGAGGAAGGAACATCCACATTAAGTAATGTTCCGATTTTATCTGATGTTTTTACCATGAATCAAGTGATTCGTTATTTGAATACGGACGTCGTTTTTAACGAAGATAAAAAAGAAATTACTGTAGATGCAACACGTCAATTAAACGTGGAAGCACCTTATGAATATGTAAGCAAAATGCGGGCATCGATCGTTGTGATGGGACCGTTATTGGCTCGAAATGGACATGCGAAAGTTGCGATGCCAGGTGGATGTGCGATTGGTAAACGCCCGATTGATTTGCATTTAAAAGGATTCCAAGCGCTAGGTGCAAAAATCATCCAAAAAAATGGCTATATTGAAGCAATCGCTGATGAACTAGTTGGAGATACGATCTATTTAGACTTTCCAAGTGTAGGTGCAACTCAAAATATTATGATGGCGGCTGTAAAAGCAAAAGGAACGACTGTGATCGAAAACGTTGCTCGCGAACCTGAAATCGTTGATCTTGCCAACTTCTTGAATAAGATGGGTGCGAGCATCCACGGTGCTGGTACAGAAACAATGCGTATTGAAGGGGTAGATCATCTTCATGCGGTCTCTCACCCAATCGTACAAGATCGTATTGAAGCTGGAACATTCATGGTTGCTGCTGCGATGACCCAAGGCAATGTATTGGTCGATGGCGCAATTCCTGAACACAATCGCCCTTTGATCTCTAAATTGATCGAGATGGGTGTTAAGATTACTGAAGAAAACGACGGATTGCGTGTGATTGGTCCTAAAGTGCTTAAAGCAACAGATATTAAAACGATGCCTCACCCTGGCTTCCCAACAGATATGCAGGCTCAAATGACTGCGATCCAATTGGTTGCTGATGGTGTCAGCACCACGACGGAAACTGTTTTTGAAAATCGATTCCAACATTTAGAAGAAATGCAACGTATGAATGCTCAGGTCAAAATTGACAATAATGTAGCGTTGATTAAAGGTGGAACAGAGTTACAAGGTGCGGAAGTTTATGCGACAGATTTACGTGCAGCAGCAGCCCTTGTTTTAGCTGGTCTGCGTGCAAATGGCATTACCCGAGTACGTAACTTGAAATATTTGGATCGTGGATATTACCAATTCCATACAAAACTGCAACTATTAGGTGCAGATGTTGAACGGGTAGATAATGAAAGTAAGAAACCGACTAACGCAACAGCTGTCTTAGCTTAAGGAGTGGGTGTATGAGTTCAGGTGAACACATTTTACGTAGCTTGATTCGAATCGTCGCCATTTTACTTGCGGGGGTCCTATTATTTGTCGTAGGCAGTATGATCGGCTACGGAGCAATGGGCGGCGGCAACCCTTTTAAAGTATTGATGCCTGGCGTATGGCGGCATATTTTGGAATTTGTTCACTAACCGTGTGAACAATGACAAGTTAGAGTTGAACTAAGAGGGTTGCTCCGATACTGGGTGCAATCCTTTTTTGGTTCAACTTTTTGCAGTTTATCAGCGAAAGATTTACAATAACTATTCATGTATGGAACAGAAATGTTGAGGTGAACATATGAGTTTTATAGGTAAAGGATTGATCGGACTCGTCCGTGGCTATCAACGGTTCATATCTCCGTTGAAGCAGCCTTCTTGTCGGTATTATCCTTCTTGCTCTAGCTATATGATTAAGGCAATTCAAGTTCATGGGGCGCCTAAAGGAGTTTTGATGGGGACGGCTCGAATCTTGCGCTGCCATCCTTTTGCTAAAGCTGGGCTGGATTATGTACCTATTCGTTTCTCATTACGGAAAAACACGATCGATCGTGAAGAACCGGATTATTCAATGCAGAGAAAACAAGCGAGAGAATAAAAAGGATCGTAAAGAGAATGCCGCAAATTTAATAGGATACCATTTTTAAAGGGGCGAAGCTTTACAAAATCTAGGTTTTAATAATGCTTTTTTCATAAATAGACTTAGAAGCTGATCATGAATGAGTGTTCTGAAGGGTGAATAAAAAGTGAAACTCAAAAATCGAGAGTAACAAGTGAAAAAATCTGATTAAAAAAGAGTTTATATTACTAATACTAGACGTTATTTTATAGAAGTCTTTCTAACTGGTTTAAAGTTAGAAGGACTTTTTTTAGTTATCTAATAAGTGTGTTATAGTATTGTAAGCGCTATAAATTGTTTGCGAATTGCTGAATTATTAAAATATTCAGAAAATTTAATTGACAGTGAGAGTTTTTTCCTATATATTCTTTATTATCTTAACGAATTATCATTATTTTATTAGGGGGTAACAGGATGAAAAAAAGAACAGTAGCGGCATTGGCAGCAGGGTTGTTTTTATTTGGCGCATGCGGGTCGCCTAAAGCTAACGATAACAGCAGCAGTGAGGATGCGAAGACAATCAAAATTGGTGGGAACTTCGAATTATCAGGAGCAGTAGCTGCTTATGGTGAAGCAGAAAATGAGGGTGTCAAATTAGCAGTCGAAGAAATCAATAAAGACGGCGGCATTGATGGAAAGAAAATCGAATACGTTTCTAAAGACAATAAGTCAGACAATAACGAAGCAGCTTCAGTAGCGGCCAACTTGACCACAAAGGATGAAGTTGTAGCGATTGTTGGACCAGCAACATCAGGAGCGACAAAAGCAACATTGCCGAACTTAACAAAAGCAAAAGTACCTGCGATCACACCTTCAGGAACAGATGATGCCATTACTGTTCAAAAAGGAAAAGTACAAGAGTATATCTATCGTGCGTGTTTCCAAGATAGTTCTCAAGGGGTCATCTTAGCGAAATATGCAGAAGACAATTTGAAAGCTGATAAAGCAGTAATTTTGGGAGATAACTCAAGCGACTACGCGATTGGATTGACAAAAGCCTTTAAGGATACTTATAAAGGTAAAATCGTAGCCGAAGAGAATTTTGCAGCGAACGATAAAGATTTCCAAGCGATGCTGACGAAGATCAAAGACAAAGACTTTAACGTTATCTATGTTCCTGGCTACTACACAGAGGCTGGCTTGATTATCAAGCAAGCGCGTGAAATGGGTATCGAACAACCAATCATCGGTGCAGATGGTTTTGGTGATGAGAAGCTTGTTGAGACAGCAGGCGCCAGCAACGTTAAAAACGTCTATTACACAGGTCATTTCTCAACAAAAGCACCAGCAACAGATAAAGTTGAACCATTTGTAAAAGCTTTTGAAGAAAAATATGGCAGACAACCATCTTCATTCAACGCATTGGCTTATGATTCTGTTTACATGATCAAACAAGCAATCGAAGATGAAGGCAAAGCGACACCAGAAGCGATTCAAAAAGGATTAGCTGGATTGAAAGACTTTGAAGGTGTTACTGGTAAGATCTCCATGGATAAGGACCACAATCCTGTGAAACCATTAGTTGTACTTGGACTAACAGATGGAAAAGAATCTTCTGCTGAAACCGTAAATCAATAAGAAATCGGAAGCAGGCAAGGCAAGACAAGCAGGCTTGTCTTGCCTTTATTTTTTAGAAAAGTGATGTGATAAAGATGGAAGTATTTATACAGCAAATCGTCAATGGGCTTTTTCTGGGAAGTGTTTACGCACTGATGGCATTAGGTTATACGATGGTTTATGGAATTATTAAATTGATTAACTTCGCACATGGTGAAATCTACATGATTGGTTCATTTATCGGCTATTTTCTGATCAATCAATTCAATATGGGCTTTTTCCCAGCACTTGTTTTATCAATGGCGGGAAGTGCGATATTAGGGGTAGCGATTGAATTTTTAGCCTATCGACCGTTAAGAAATTCTACACGGATCGCGGCTCTAATTACAGCAATTGGGGTATCGTACTTATTGCAAAATACGATGATTTACTTTTTCAGTTCAACAACACGACCATTCCCACAAGTAATTAAATTGCAGGTCTACAATTTAGGCTTCTTACGGGTCTCAAATATTCAATTATTGATTTTAGGCTTGTCCCTATTTTTGATGATCGCATTGAATCTGATCGTCCAAAGAACCAAGATGGGAAAAGCGATGCGCGCAGTAAGTGTGGATACGGACGCCGCCCAATTAATGGGAATTGATGTCAATCGAACAATTTCTTTTACCTTTGCTTTGGGTTCAGCCCTTGCTGCGGCAGGCGGGATGATGATCGGGCTCTATTATAACTCGATTGATCCAATGATGGGATACATTCCCGGACTGAAATCCTTTATCGCGGCAGTGTTAGGCGGTATCGGGATCATTCCTGGTGCAGCTATAGGCGGCTTTGTGATTGGGTTGATTGAAACACTGACAACGGCATTAGGATTCTCTGATTTTAAAGATGCGGTGGTTTACGCGGTGTTGATTTTGATTTTATTAGTTCGTCCTGCCGGTATTCTAGGCAAACATGTGAAAGAGAAAGTGTAGGTGGATCAAATGAAAAAGAATTTAACATACAATTTGATTTGGCTAGCTTTGATCGTCTTGGGTTACGTAGCACTGTACGTGGCTTACTCTGCTGGTATGGTCAATTTATTCTTAGATAATATTCTCGTTCAAATTGGGATCAACGTCATTCTGGCAGTTGGCTTAAATTTGATTATTGGCTTTTCTGGGCAATTCTCTTTAGGTCATGCCGGATTTATGGCAATTGGCGCCTATGGGGCAGCACTCGTTTCTATGAGTATGCCGACCTACGGAGGATTTTTCTTAGGAATGGCGGTGGGTGTCATTTTAGCTGGAATCGTCGCTGTAGCAGTTGGGATTCCAACCCTTCGATTAAGTGGCGACTATTTAGCGATCGCGACATTAGGTGTTGCTGAAATCATTCGGATACTATTGATCAATTTTAAAGATATCACGAATGGCCCTTCAGGATTGTTTGGGATCGAGCCTTTTGTTGATTGGCAAATGGTTTATGGATTCATGGCGATCACTACGCTTCTTATTGTCAATTATATTCGCTCTGGTGCGGGTCGTGCGACAATGGCTATACGTGAAGATGAGATAGCTGCCGAAGCAATGGGTGTGAATACGACTAAATATAAGGTTATGGCATTCGCTTTTGGAGCGATGACAGCAAGTATCGCAGGCTCATTATATGCAGGCTATTTGCAATCTATCGCACCTAAAGATTTCGCCTTCACAAAATCAGTCGATATATTGATTTTAGTTGTATTAGGAGGGATCGGCAGTGTGACGGGTACTTTTATCGCAGCGATTCTTTTAGGGATTATCAATATGTATTTGCAAGACTTCGGAACTTTGCGAATGATCATTTACGCGTTGGCTTTAATCATCTTGATGATCTTTAAGCCGGGCGGATTGTTAGGTACGAAAGAATTATCCGTGAAGAAAATCGTTGATAAGTTTAAAAAGGGAGATGACCAAAATGCCTCTGTTGGAAATTAAAGATTTAACGAAAAACTTTGGCGGGTTGGCGGCGGTCTCCAATGTCAATATCGCATTAGAAGAAAATCAATTAGTCGGTTTGATAGGCCCCAATGGTGCTGGAAAAACGACACTATTCAATTTGATCACCGGCGTCTATGAACCCAGCGAAGGGGATGTTCTATTAGAAGCAGAGGGGAAGACCCATCGTTTGAATGGACAAAAGCCCTATGCGATCGCTGATTTAGGATTGAGTCGAACCTTTCAAAATATTCGCTTATTTAAAGACTTAACGGTTCTCGACAACGTATTGATTGCGATGAATAGTAAAAATAAAGAAAGTTTTGTCTCAAGTGTACTTCGTTTGCCAGCCTTTTATGACAAGGAAGAACGACTAAAAGAAGAAGCACTGAAATTATTAGCCATTTTTGATTTGCAAGATAAAGCTGAAAATCTAGCCCGTAACTTGCCTTACGGGGAACAACGTCGATTAGAGATCGTGCGAGCATTGGCGACAAAACCAAAAATCTTGTTTTTAGATGAGCCGGCAGCCGGAATGAATCCTCAAGAAACAGCAGCATTGACGTTGCTTATCCGAAAAATTCAAAAGGAATTCGAAATTACTATTTTATTGATCGAGCATGACATGAGTTTAGTTATGGATGTGTGTGAACGAATTTATGTATTAGAATATGGACGCATTTTAGCTGAGGGTGACCCTGATGAAATCAAAAACAACCCAGAAGTCATTAAAGCGTATCTTGGAGGTGAGCTATAATGCTGAAAATTGAAAATCTTTCTGTTCATTATGGCATGATTCAGGCGGTACGCGATGTCAGCTTTGAAGTGAATCAAGGAGAAATCGTGTCATTGATTGGAGCCAACGGTGCCGGCAAAACGACGATTTTACGGACGATCTCAGGATTGAATCAGCCTTCTAAAGGAACGATCACCTTCGAAGGGACACCGATTCAAAAGAAAGCTCCAAGAAGGATCGTTGCGCAGGGGATCTCTCAAGTTCCTGAAGGGCGCCACGTATTTCCAGGATTAACCGTTTTAGAGAACTTAGAGATGGGCGCGTACTTACGAAAAGACGGCGACCTTCAAAAAGATTACGACCACGTCTACGAAAAGTTTCCGATTTTAAAGGAACGTTTGAGTCAAGATGCCTCAACCCTGTCAGGTGGAGAGCAGCAGATGCTGGCGATGGGAAGAGCGCTGATGTCTAAACCACGTTTGCTATTGCTAGATGAGCCTTCAATGGGCTTAGCACCAATCTTCATCCAAGAAATTTTTAATATCATTCAAGAAATTCAAAAGCAAGGAACTACGGTTTTGTTAATTGAACAAAATGCCAAAATGGCTCTTTCAATTGCTGATCGCGGTTATGTGTTAGAAACTGGGAAAGTCGTACTGTCTGGAACAGGTCAAGAATTGCTAGAAAGTGAAGAAGTGAAGAAAGCTTATCTAGGGGGATAAAACATGAGTGTAAAAGATTTTATGACAGAAAAACTGGTGACAGTAACACCAGATACTAAAATTTTCGATGCGGTTGATTTGATGAAAAAGCATGATATTCATCGCTTACCAGTCATTGATAACGGGCAGGTAGCAGGCCTGATCACAGAAGGGACGATTCAAGAAGCGTTGCCATCAAAAGCGACAAGCTTGAGCGTCCACGAAGTCAATTATTTATTAAACAAAACAGTTGTAGCAGATGTAATGATCAAGGATGTCAAGACGATCTCTCCGAATGCAGAACTGGAAGACGCGATCTATTTAATGCGCCAAAATAAAATCAATGTGTTACCCGTATTAGAAAAAGAGCAATTGGTTGGAATCATCACCAATAACGATATTTTCGATGCCTTTTTGAAACTGACGGGTTATCATGAAGGCGGCACGCGGATTCAGCTAAAGATTTTAGAGGATAAAAAAGGCGTACTTGCTAGAGTAGCAAAAATCTTAGCAGATCATGACTTTAGCATTTTGACGGTCATCGTCGATCATCAATCAACTGCAACGATTTTAGAAATCCAATTAGCCAGTAAACAAGTAGAAGAAATCAAACAGCTTCTGACTGACAATGGTTATGAAGTCGTACGAGCAGCAACGACGCAAGTGTAATTTTAAGGACAACTGATCACTCGGTTGTCCTTTTCTTTTGTGGTATGATAAACTAGTCAAAGACGGAGGGAAAGCTATGTCTAAAAAGAACAAAGATATTCAAGTTCAACTCAAAGAAGAAGATCGTTTGATTGAAGGAAAAAAAGAAACAGTTACGCAATTAGTAATAGGAAAAAAAACAATCGGTGAAATTATTCCCGACAATAAAAATTTTCAAGCCTACAATGACGGGCATTTACTAGGGAGTTTTAAGACTCTGGACGATGGGGTCGAAGCCTTGATCCGTAACTGGAATTTACATGAATAATTTTTGAAAAAAATACTTGCATTTTTTTTGAAGATTAGGTATTATAACTGAGTCGGGTTTTTAAATAATAAAAACCTAGCTGGAGGAGTAGCGAAGTGGCTAAACGCGACGGACTGTAAATCCGTTCCTTAGGGTTCAGTGGTTCGAATCCACTCTCCTCCACCATTGGGGTATAGCCAAGCGGTAAGGCAAGGGACTTTGACTCCCTCATGCGTTGGTTCGAATCCAGCTACCCCAGTTGTTCAACGAGTTGCATAGGCAGCTCGTTTTTTTGTGTTTTATTGAAAGATAAAACAACAATTCATTCAAATATTTTTTTCAGATTGAAACCAGTAGATTTATTTTGGCAGCGAATGATTGAATAACAAAAGCAGGTAAAAGGATCTCGAATATTTTACGAGTGCAGATCGATGACATTCCTACAATAATAAATGATTAAAAAATTTCTTACTGTGATATTTTAGAAATCTCGAAGAAAAAAAGTTCTCTTGCTTGAAGCCTTCTATCATTTACGCTACATTTAGAAGGGAGATAGGAATAATTTTTAGTAGAAAGGGGTTCATTAGGATGAATAAAGTAGAAGAGATCAAAGAGATGCTTACAGATACTGTGGCAAAGGTTTATAGTACAATCAAAGACAATTCGCTAGAAGTAACGAAAGAAAAAGGACAAGTACCCCGCGTAAGAACGGTCCGTCCAACGCGCCATACAATTAAATGGAAAGCGAAAAACCATTAATAAAACGAAAAGAGGCGTCCAGAATTATTATCTGGATGCCTCTTTTTAAGTTTAATGATCGATTTCAATACCTAAGATGGTTAAATGCCCATTTCCCACAAGCTTGACGACTAACTTAGAGAGACTGTCTGCGCTCATAGTGGTATCACTGGTGATCCACCAATGCAAAGTGCCGACGAAAATCGAAGTCATATACTCAATGATAAAATCTAATGGAACTTCAATATCGTTTTCAGTTATTTTTAAGCGATTAAAAATATGGGCATACTTAACATCCAAGATTTCTGCAATTTTTTTTCGCAGAATTTCATTGCCTGAAGCATCCATGATGGTCAAAAAGAATTTTCGATTGTCTTGAATCTGTTCATAAATATTTTTTAGCACCATTTCTACTTTGCGAACCTTCAATCGATTCCCTTGGACAATTTGATCAGGATCTAGAACAGATGCAAAAGCATCGACGGCTTGTTTAAAAATAAAATCGTACAGGTCTTGTTTGTCTTTAAAATGAGCGTAAAATGTCGCACGATTGATCATTGCTTCGTCTGCGATCTCTTGAATAGTAATATTATCGAAGCCTTTTAATTCTACTAAATGAATAAAAGCTTCCATAATCATTTTGTTTGTTCGCTTAACTCGGAGGTCTATTTTTTTTGCCATAGGAATTTCCTTTCATTTTTCCAACAAATAAAGCTGGACTGTTGCTTATCACACGAATGAAATGGTTTTGAGTATTGCATAACATTCAAAATCTTTTTAGAATATACGTGAGTAGTATAACAAACACTTTGTAAGTTAATCAACATGTGTTGTTAAAAATGGAAGGTAGGAATAATTATGACATTACGAGCGGGGATTGATGTTGGCTCTACAACCGTTAAGTTGGTCATTTTGAATGAACAAAATGAAAGTCTGTTTGCAAAGTACGAACGTCATTTTTCAGATGTGAAAGCTGCCACAGAGCGTGTGTTGCGTGAAGCAGAATCAGTGATTGGCAATCAAGAAATGACAATGAGTATTACCGGATCTGGCGGCATGGGGCTGGCAGATGTTTTGGCGATTCCTTTTGTACAGGAAGTCATCGCGTGTACTCGTACTGTTGAAGAAGTTATTCCTGAAACGGATGTAGCGATTGAATTAGGTGGAGAAGACGCGAAAATCACCTTTTTCGAAGGCGCATTGGAGCAGCGCATGAACGGAAGCTGTGCTGGAGGGACGGGCGCGTTTATCGATCAGATGGCAGTTTTGCTGAAGACGGATGCAAACGGGGTCAATGAATTAGCAAAAAATTATAAGACAATCTATCCAATTGCTTCTCGTTGCGGGGTATTTGCGAAAACAGATGTGCAGCCTTTAATCAATGAAGGAGCAGCCAAAGAGGATATTGCGGCGAGTATTTTTCAAGCGGTAGTTAATCAAACCATTGCCGGATTAGCAGCAGGCCGGAAAATAAAAGGAAATATTGCGTTTCTTGGCGGTCCGCTATTCTTTATGTCTGAATTGCGCCAACGTTTCATCGAGACATTGAATATCGCGCCAGAAAATGTGATCTTCCCTGAAAATCCACAGCTTTTTGTAGCGATGGGTGCAGCCTTTTATTCGGAGGAAGCAGAGGCAACATCTTTAGAAGCGTTATTGCATCGGTTGACGACAGCGGAGGAAGGGCATTTATCTCCGTCTGATACATTAGAGCCATTGTTCAAAGACGAAGCAGACTTAGGTGAGTTTCGGATGCGTCATGGACAGGCGCAAGCGAAAGAAAAAAGTCTGTCTGAGCATGAAGGAGTGGCATTTTTAGGAATAGATGCTGGTTCAACTACTACGAAAGTTGCCCTGATTGATGACAACGGCAACATGATGTATTCCTTTTATGGTAATAACCAAGGGCAACCATTAGAAACAACGATGACGGTCTTGAAAGATCTATATACGAAATTACCAGAGAATGTTTTTATTGGAAAAGCAGCGGTAACAGGCTATGGTGAACAATTGATCAAGAATGCTTTGAAAGTGGATATCGGTGAAGTTGAAACGATGGCTCATTACAAAGCGGCCAATCATTTCCAGCCGGGAGTCGATTTCATTTTAGATATTGGCGGTCAGGATATGAAGGCAATGACCATCAAAGACGGCGCGCTTTCTTCGATCCAATTAAATGAAGCTTGTTCATCTGGCTGCGGCTCGTTTATTGAAACCTTTGCGAAATCGTTGAATTATAATGTCGAAGATTTCGCGAAAGCCGCCTTAAAATCAAAAGCACCTGTAGATCTAGGCTCTCGTTGTACCGTTTTTATGAATTCAAAAGTGAAACAGGTTCAAAAAGAAGGTGCCTCTGTTGGCGATATTTCTGCAGGACTTTCTTATTCTGTTATCAAGAATGCGATCTACAAAGTAATCAAAGTACGTCGTCCAGAGGAATTGGGTGAAAAGATCGTCTGTCAGGGAGGAACTTTTTATAACGAAGCGGTATTAAGAGCGTTCGAAATGGTAACTGGACGTGAAGTTGTTCGTCCCTCCATTGCGGGCTTAATGGGCGCTTTCGGAGCAGCGTTGATCGCTTTAGAAAATTATGAGGTCGGTGAACGTACCGAGACACTTTCATTAGCAGAGATCGACAGCTTTACTGCTGAAAAAGAATTTACTCACTGCGGACTATGCGAGAACAACTGTATGCTGACCGTGACATTGTTCTCTGACGGAAGACAATTTATCACAGGAAATCGTTGTGAACGTGGCGCGCGGATCAAGGTCAAGCGTGAAGATAAAAAAGTGAATCTAGTAGACTATAAATATCGCCGTTTATTCAAATACCGTCCATTACGAAAAAAAGAAGCAGTACGTGGTGAAATTGGGATTCCACGTGTCTTGAACATGTATGAAAATTATCCGTTGTGGCATACGTTCTTTAGCGATTTAGGGTTCCGTGTGAAATTGTCGCCTCGTTCTAACAAAGAATTGTATGAACAAGGGATGGAGACAATTCCTAGTGATACTGCATGTTACCCAGCGAAGATCGCGCACGGACATATTCAAGCATTGATCGACAGCGGCGTACCGATGATTTTCTATCCGGGGGTTGTTTTTGAACGACAAGAATCGAAGGAAGCAGACAATCATTTTAATTGCCCAATCGTCCAAAGTTATCCGGATGTCATTCGCAACAATGTAGATGATATTCGCGACGGCAAAGTCGATTATCGAAATCCTTATTTAAACTTAGCGAATGAAGCCTCTGTGGCTGCTGTTTTAGGCCGCTGTTTCCAAGATCTGGGTATTTCTCAGGAGGAGATCACCAAAGCCTTGCATCATGCCTACGAAGAATTGGAAGCCTTCAAGGACGATATTCGGAAAAAAGGTGAAGAAACACTGTTAATGCTCAACCAAAAAGGGGAGCGCGGCGTGGTTCTTTCTGGACGTCCGTATCATTTAGATCCTGAAATCAATCACGGAATTGCCGAAGTGATTACCCAGGAAGGGTTCCATGTACTTACAGAAGACAGCGTGTCTCATTTGAGCGATGTTGGTAATTTACGAGTCGTCAATCAATGGGTCTATCATTCTCGTTTGTACGCAGCAGCACGTGTCGTTGCAAAATCAAAAAATCTAGAACTCGTTCAATTAAATTCATTCGGATGTGGACTGGATGCGGTGACTACGGACCAAGTAGAAGAGATCATGGAGCAATACGGTAAAATTTACACCGTCTTGAAGATCGATGAAGGCTCTAACTTAGGTGCAATCAGAATTCGTTTACGCTCTCTGAAGGCTGCGGTGAATGAAAGAGAAAAATCACATTTTGAACCAGTAAAACGCTTTGAAGAACCTGAAAAAATCGTCTTTACAAAAGAAATGCGCAAAAAGCACACGTTATTATTACCAATGCTTAGTCCGATTCATCAATCCGGGTTGTTTGATATTGCTTTGGAAGCTTCTGGCTACAATGTCGTGTGTCTACCGGCGATGGATAGAGAAGCTGTCAATGTAGGACTGAAATTCGTTAATAATGATTCTTGTTACCCAGCGATCATCTCGATTGGACAATTAGTGGAAGCATTGCAGAGCGGCAACTACGATTTAGACAATACGAGTGTCATGATGAGCCAAACGGGTGGCGGGTGTCGTGCAACAAACTATATTCCACTATTACGAAAAGCTTTGAACGATGCAGGCTTCCCACAGGTTCCGGTTGTTTCTGTATCCCTCGGAAATAAGGGGGTAGAAAGCAATCCTGGATTCAAATACACCTTACCTATGTTGAAACGAATCGTCGTAGCAATTCTATATGGAGATTTATTTGAACGTGTTGTTTATAGAACGCGTCCCTATGAATTGAAAAAAGGTCAGATTGATGCGCTGCATGAAGAATGGCTTAAGAAGGTTGAAAGCAATGTTCGAAACGGCTCATTAACAATTTTCAACCGTAACATGAAAAAAATTATTAAAGATTTTGATACGGTACCTATTTCAAATGAAGTGAAGCCAAAGGTTGGTGTCGTCGGTGAAATTTTAGTGAAGTATTCACCAACAGCCAATAACGATATCGTTCGTTTACTGGAAGCAGAGGGCGCTGAGGCAGTCGTGCCAGACTTGATAGGCTTCATGAATTATTCCTTGTACAATCAAATTTGGAAATACGACAATATGGGGATGCCGAAGAAAAATAAAAACTTAGCTGAAATGGCAATTAAATTGATCGAAGTGGTGGAAAAACCGATGGATAAAGCGTTACGTGCGTCTGAACGTTTTACGGGAATTCATTCGATTTATCAATTAGCCGAGGATGCGAGCAAGATTCTTTCGATTGGTAATCATACTGGTGAAGGCTGGTTCTTAACGGGCGAAATGATTGACCTATTGAAGACAGGTGTCAATAACATTGTCTGTATGCAACCATTTGGCTGCTTGCCTAACCATGTTGTGGGCAAAGGCGTGATTAAAGAATTGCGTCATCAATATCCAAAATCTAATATTGCTGCCATTGATTATGATCCTGGAGTTTCCATTGTTAACCAGTTAAATCGTATTCGATTAATGATGGCGACAGCGAATAAGCAATTAAAAGAAGAAATCAAAAGTTAACTGAAAGAGTAGACCAATCAACAATGGTCTGCTCTTTTTTGTTGTTTATCCTTGCGGTTTAATAGGAAGGATTTAACAACGAAGGGATAGATAGCGTCGTTTATCAGAAAGTCAGACACTATATTCTTTTAAGTCCTTTGAAAAACAAGGTCAGTGAGGCAAAGGTCAGAAGGATTATTGTTGTGCATTAGGTATATACCAGTTATAATGAGAATAGAAAATTGAACGAGGTGACGGAAAGTGGCGAATCAAGTGCCAGTGTATATTCAAATACACGATCAGTTAAAACATGAAATTGAAAACGGTGTATGGAAGGTCGGCGCTCGCTTGCCTTCTGAACGAGAACTATCCACTAGGTTTAGTGTAAGTCGAATGACATTGCGTCAAGCAATCCAGACTTTATCAGATGAAGGAATATTGGAAAGAAAAATCGGCTCAGGGACCTATGTGGCCAGCAAAAAGGTTCAAGAAAAAATGAGTGGGACAACAAGTTTCACGGACATTATGGAATCGCTGGGGAAAATCCCTTCTAGCAAAACGATTTCTTACTTTCATTCGCGAGCGAGTTCTAGCGAAGCAGAAAAGTTAGGCTTGGAAAAGGGTGAGCAGGTTTTACGAATGGAGCGGATTCGTTACGCAGATGAGATTCCTATCTGTTTTGAAGTAGCAAGTATTCCCGCTAAATTGATTGAAGGTTTCAGTAAAGAGGAAATCACGGAGTCCTTTTACCATAGTCTGCAAGAAAAAGGATTCGAAATCGGTCGAGCGAATCAGACAGTGACATCTATTTTAGCTTCGGAACAAATCGCGGATTATTTATCTGTCAAACGCGGCGATGCAATCTTACGGTTAAGACAAGTATCTTATCTGGCGGATGAACGCCCCTTTGAATATGTACGAACGCAATATGTTGGCAGTCGCTTTGAATTTTATTTAGAAAAATAATCCAAGAAACTAAGTCTCTTGGATTAATTGTTCAGAATAAGCAACTTCGCCGAGTGTAAACTCAACCTGTCCATTCAGTAAATCGATTACGTGTGTCTTAAAAACAGCAAGCTGGTCCTCGTCTACCATACAAGTTACAAGAACTTTGTCAGTAAACTGGGTATCTTTAACTACTAACTGACCTTGCGTGATGAAGTTCTCCATCTTTCCCCAAAGAGGGTATTCCAGTTGAACGAATACTTCTTGCTGTAGGCGACCTTCAACTATTCCTGTAGCAGTGATCGCTTGAGAGACGGCGTTTGAATACGCGCGTATCAATCCGCCGGCGCCAAGTTTGGTGCCGCCAAAGTAGCGGGTGACAACAGCGCAAACATTGATCAGTTCCGTCTTTTTTAATACTTCCAACATAGGAACCCCTGCAGTTCCGCTAGGTTCGCCATCATCTGAAGAACGTTGAATCTCATTACGCTCTCCTAAAACAAAGGCGCTGCAATGATGATTGGCTTTCCAATGTTCCTTTTTGATTTGCTGGATAAAATTTTTTGCTTCTTCTTCTGATTCGATGCGTTTTAAAAAACAAATAAAACGAGATTTTTTAATTTCAATCTCGTGTTGGTTATCGTTTTTGATGGTTCGGTAATTTTGCAGCATAATTTTTTGCCTCACTTTACTTTTCTCATCTCCAGTATATGAGAAAAATAGGGTAGGTTTCAACTAAATGCCATGTTGTCTGTATGATTTTGTTTGAAGGTGAGGAATGAGCATGACGCGTGTAAAAAAATATGATGGGATCACTCATTATTTGAAAAGTAATAATGGCTCTCAAGTAACGCTGACCTTTACTCAATTTGATGAATTGCTATTTCCTCGCAGCGGCTTGCCGCAAACAGCTCGGCAAGACCTGGACTGGTGGGCGAATGATTATCGTCATCCTGAAAAAGGAGCCTACGGTTGGCTGAACGCGAATTATGAAGTAGTACAAGTCAATCTTGATAAAGAATATGTTGTGTTCAATAAATTAGTAAAATCGAGTTGGCTCATTTAAAAATCATAAAAATTGTGGAATTCTAGCGTAACGATCAAATCGTTGCGCTTTTTTTTAATCTTTTACAGAGGATAAAGCAATACACTGCTCATGACGTACTTTGTTAAAAAAGAAAGGTTTGAATAAAATGATTGGTCAGCGTTTATTAGCAAAAGAATGGGAAACATTTTATCCACAAGCGGATCTAACAAAGGCAGTGAAGACTCCCGCAATGATAGCATCTGGAGAAGAGTGGATATGTCAGCGTTGTGGAAGTCATTCTCGTGAAAAAGTGCCAGCAGCTTATTTCTATTGTCCTCATTGTATTAGTTTAGGAAGGATGACCAGTGAGCAATCGCTCTATTATTTTCCCCCAGAAAGAATCACACCAAGGAAAATTGAGATTGTTTGGTCGGGACATCTTTCGCCGCCACAAGAAAAAATCGCGAAGCAGTTGATTGCGGATCAACGATCAGGGAAAACTTTTTTACTTTGGGCAGTGACGGGAGCAGGAAAGACGGAGATATTGTTTCCTTTATTAAAAGCCTATTTAGAACAAGGAAAACGGGTAGCTGTTACGTCGCCTCGAGTGGATGTCTGTAACGAAATATTTTTACGCTTTTGTGGGGCGTTTCCGCAAGAAAAGATCAGTCTCTTTCATGGACAGGAAAGAAAAGATAACGGGGATATTTTTGTGGTATGCACAGTCCACCAATTGTTACGCTACCATGAATATTTTGATCTGGTAATAATCGATGAAGTGGATGCGTTTCCCTATGCAGAAGACCCTTTACTGCACCGTACTGTGGAAAGAGCAAAACGATCAGACGGAAAGCGTGTGTTTTTAAGCGCGACGCCTGATGAAAAGCTAAAGAAGTCAGTAGACTACCAGTACCACTTACCTGCCAGATTTCATCGCCGTGGGTTACCTGTTCCACAAGTGCTTTATTGTTGGCGCTTAGAGAAAGAACTGTCTGCGGGGCACCTTTCAAAGAAAATCTTGAATAAAATAACTGAATTACTTGCAGAAAACAATGTACTTTTGTTTTGTCCGAATATCTCTCTATTGGCGAAAATGGCAGAAGATATTCAAACGTATTTTCCAGAAGTGAAGTTGGCCACCGTTTTTTCACAAGATCAAGAGCGTCTAATAAAAGTCGAAAATATGCGTGCAGGGAAGTATCAATTGCTGCTCACTACAACGATTTTAGAACGGGGAGTGACTTTTGAAAAAGTATCGGTTGTTGTTTTACAAGCGTCTCACCGTGTGTTTAAAAAATCAGCGTTGGTCCAAATAGCCGGACGCGCTGATCGTAAAGGAGAGTACAATCAGGCAAAAGTTTTCTTTGCGACCAGCGAAATGACTACCGCTATCAAGGGAGCTATCAAAGAAATCAACGAAAACAATCGACAAGCTAGAGAGGCGGGATTGATCGATGCGCTGTAGTTGCTGCCAACAGGAAGTGGTGAAAAACGTAACTTTACGAGAGTTGTTCTTCAACACCAGTCAGCGGTGTTATCATTGTGAAAAGCGTTTCTCAAAAATAAATAGCAAAACGGCATGTCCGGGATGTGGTCGCTCAGATTCGCCGAAGCTATGTGGAGATTGCCAGTTATGGGAAACGCAGTTAGGATTTGTATTGAATAATCAAGGTATTTTTCGCTACGATGAAGGATTTCAACGATGGATCGAAAGCTATAAATTCAAAGGGGATTACCGCGTGCGAGGAGGGATCGCAAAAGAATTAAAAGAAGCGTTAAAAAAGTATTCAGACTATCTGATTTGTCCGCTCCCGCTCTCAAAAGAACGTTTTAGAGAAAGAGGATTCAATCAAGTATGCGGTTGTTTAGAATCGGCAGATTGTTCTTATATAGAGTTGTTGGAACGAAAAGATCTTTCTCCGCAGTCAGAAAAATCACGTGCGGAACGATTAAAAATGGAACAGCCTTTTGCTTTGAAGGTGGGAAATAGAAAGATTAGAAATCAAAGAGTTTTATTAGTGGACGATGTCTATACGACGGGGCGCACACTGTTTCACGGAGCAGAAATTCTTTATAAAAATGGTGCTAAAACGGTGAAAAGCTTGACTTTTTCACGCTGAAATGCATTATTTTTTCGAGTGAAATTGATAGCGATTTACTTTGCAAAAGGATTAGATTTCGATATAATAGAATTAAGAAGAAGAGGGAAGAGTGGTCCTTCCTCCGATCTTCAGTTGGCAAGACGAAAGGGGCAATACGTATGTTCAAATATAATGTTCGTGGTGAAAACATCGAAGTTACTGAAGCTATCCGCAATTACGTTGAAAAGAAAGTAGGAAAGTTAGAACGCTACTTCACTGATGTTCCGGACGCAACTGCTTATGTCAATTTAAAAGTCTACACAGAAAAAACGGCAAAAGTTGAAGTAACGATTCCATTACCTTACTTAGTTCTTCGGGCCGAAGAAACTTCACCAGATTTGTATGCAAGTATTGATTTGGTTGTGGATAAATTAGAACGTCAGATCCGCAAATTTAAAACAAAAATTAATCGCAAAGCTCGTGAAACTTCTTTACCAACACGTGAAGTTGCTGTTGAATTGAACGATGAAGCAGAAGAAACTTCTGAGTTAGAGATTGTTCGTACGAAACGCTTATCATTGAAACCAATGGGCAGCGAAGAAGCAGTCTTACAAATGAACATGCTTGGGCATAACTTCTTTATCTTTGAAGATGCTGAAACGAATGGTACAAGCATCGTTTACCGTCGTAAAGATGGTAAATATGGTTTGATCGAAACAGATTAACAAATAGGCTTCAATAAATACTTTGTTAAGCCATATATCTAGAATTCACGCCTTCCAGCTAGTGCTGGAAGGTTTTTTATTTTGATTGAATTTAAAGTTTTAGAATGAAGCCGCTTTTTCTTGAGGAATTCGTTGCTCTAACTCGTTGGCAGGAAGGAAATGCCAGCAAAAAGATTAATCATTGTATAAGTCACGTATTATTCGTCATGAGAAGTTTCTTTTCTCAAGGACTAATGATAAAATATACTAGCGGGTTTCTATCGAAAAATAGAAAATGAAAAGAAATAAAGGAGTAAGATAAACGAATGGCAAACTTTCTGAGACGAATGATTGAAAATGATAAAAAAGAATTAAAACGATTAAGCGGGATCGCGGACAAGGTCGAAACCTTTTCTAGCGCCATGGAAGAATTGTCTGATGCGCAATTACGGGGTAAGACCGAAGAGTTCAGAGGACGTTATCAAGCAGGAGAAACCTTAGACGAAATGTTGCCAGAAGCGTTTGCAGTAGTTCGCGAAGCAGCAAAACGCGTCTTAGGTCTGTACCCTTACCACGTACAATTGATGGGTGGGATCGTATTACACGATGGCAATATCCCAGAAATGAAAACAGGTGAAGGGAAAACCTTAACAGCAACGATGCCGGTGTATCTAAATGCTATAACCGGTGAGGGTGTCCATGTTGTAACAGTCAATGAATACTTGGCAACACGGGATTCTACAGAAATGGGCGAGCTGTATAACTTCTTAGGACTGAGCGTTGGTTTGAATATCAATTCAAAAACAGCGGATGAAAAACGTGAAGCGTATAACTGTGATATTACATACAGTACGAACAATGAACTAGGTTTTGATTATCTACGAGACAACATGGTAGTTTATCAAAGTCAAATGGTTCAACGTCCGCTAAACTACGCGATCGTCGATGAAGTGGATTCAATCTTGATTGATGAAGCTCGGACCCCTTTGATCATTTCAGGAGCGGCTGAAAAATCGACAGCTCTTTACACACGCACGGATAATTTCGTGAAGCGTTTGAAAGAAGAAGAGGACTTCAAGATTGACATTCAGTCAAAAACGATTGGTTTAACGGAACAAGGAATCGAAAAAGCTGAAGAAAACTTTGGATTAGAAAATTTGTATGATCTTGATAATACTGCATTGACCCATCATTTGGATCAAGCGTTGCGGGCCAACTTTATCATGATTCGTGATATTGACTACGTGGTACAAGAAGGCAAAGTTCTGATCGTTGACCAATTTACTGGACGTATTATGGATGGTCGTCGCTACTCTGACGGGTTACACCAAGGGATCGAAGCCAAAGAAGGCGTTGAAATCGAAGACGAAACGAAGACGATGGCAACCATCACCTTCCAGAACTATTTCCGGATGTATAAAAAACTTGCCGGTATGACAGGGACAGCAAAAACGGAAGAAGAAGAGTTTCGTGAAATCTATAATATCGAAGTTATTCAAATTCCGACTAATCGTCCGATCATCCGTGAAGACCATGCAGACTTGTTATACCCAACATTGGAAAGCAAATTCCATGCTGTCGTTCAAGACATCAAAGAACGTCATCGTAAAGGACAGCCCATTCTTGTTGGTACGGTAGCGGTTGAAACATCCGAATTGCTTTCAAATATGTTGGACCGTGAAAAGGTTCCGCATGAGGTCTTGAATGCGAAAAATCACTTTAAAGAAGCAGAAATTATTATGAACGCGGGTCAAAAGGGCTCCGTTACTATCGCAACGAACATGGCTGGTCGAGGAACAGATATCAAGCTAGGTCTAGGGGTCATTGAACTGGGCGGACTTGCCGTAATCGGTACAGAACGTCATGAATCTCGCCGTATTGATAATCAGTTACGTGGACGTTCTGGTCGTCAAGGAGATCCAGGTGTTTCACAATTCTATCTTTCATTGGAAGATGATTTAATGAAACGTTTTGGCTCTGAACGAATCAAAGCGTTCTTGGACCGTATGAAAGTAGAAGACGAAGATGCCGTTATTCAAAGTAAAATGCTGACACGTCAAGTTGAATCTGCTCAAAAACGAGTAGAAGGAAACAACTACGATACACGTAAAAATGTTTTGCAATACGATGATGTGATGCGTGAGCAACGGGAAGTAATCTACAAACAACGGCAAGATGTGATCATGGGCGAAAAAGATTTGACACCAAACTTATTGAACATGGTACGCCGGACAATTTCACGTGTCGTGGACAGCCACACGCAATTGGATAAGGAAAACTGGAATTTTGAGGCCTTAGCTGATTTCGCCGGAACGACATTGGTGCACGAGGATACTGTTTCTAAAGCGGACTTTGAAAATAAAACGCCAGAAGAAATGAAGGATTATCTTTATAGTCGTGCAAAAGAGGTTTTTGATTCTAAAGTGGCCCAATTACAGAGCCCTGAACAATTATTAGAATTTGAAAAAGTAGTCATCTTGCGTGTTGTAGACACAAAATGGACCGATCACATTGATGCAATGGATCAATTGCGTCAATCTGTAGGGCTTCGTGCCTATGGACAAAACAATCCGTTGGTTGAATATCAAACAGAGGGCTACAAGATGTTTGAAGATATGGTAGGCGCAATCGAGTTTGAAGTGACACGACTCTTCATGAAAGCAGAGATCCGTCAAAATGTTCAACGGGAGCAAGTAGCGCAAAATCAACAAGAACACCCAGTGGAAGCAGATGGAGATCCTAAGAACCTAACTGAAACAAAGCAAAAGCCTGTTCATGTTGAAAAAGTAGGGCGCAATGATCCATGTCCTTGCGGCAGCGGAAAAAAATATAAAAACTGTCATGGCAAAGGACAATAATTATTTACGATAAGAAATGAACCTTTAGGACGGGACATAGCTACTATGTCTCGTCTTTTGCGAGTTTCACTCCGTTCCTATTTTTGGATAGTTCATGGTATCTTATAGGTGTAATAATTTAATAGATTATATGTAAGAGAAACCGTTTGTATATTAAACTGGTTGCGAAGTAGTGTTCAAACGTTCAATATAGTCGTAAGATTTTATTTTTGAAAGAGCAAGTATTGGTTATACGGATAATTTTTATCCGAGAGAAAGAAGGAAAAAAGTTGGAAAACGCAGAAATACGAAATTTATTAGATACGATGCAAGAGCAAGTCGCAAGTTTCAGGGGGTCTCTTTGACCTAGAGCAGTTAGAGGAGGATATCGCTGAAGCTGAAAACCAAATGTCTGCACCAGATTTTTGGAATGACTCCGAAAAAGCGCAGGCTCTGATTAATCGAAATAATGCTTCTAAGGATACCTATGATCAGTTTCAAGTGATCGCAAATGAGACGGACGAAATGAATCTTATGTGGGAAATGCAGCAGGAAGAATTTGATCCTGAAATGCAAAAGGAATTAGAAGAACGATTAAATCAGTTGCAGGAAAGAATTTCAGGTTTTGAATTATCGTTGTTATTAGACAATCCCTATGATAAAAACAATGCCATTGTAGAACTTCATCCTGGCGCTGGTGGGACAGAATCTCAAGATTGGGGTTCAATGCTTTTACGCATGTATACTCGTTGGGCAGAACAACACGGTTTTTCAGTGGAGACAATCGATTATCAATCAGGTGATGAAGCTGGAATAAAAAGTGTTACCCTGATGATCAAAGGAACGAACGCCTACGGCTATTTGAAATCTGAAAAGGGTGTGCACCGATTAGTTCGGATATCGCCGTTTGATTCAGCGAGTCGTCGTCATACTTCTTTTTGCTCGGTGGAAGTCATGCCTGAGTTGGACGAAAACATTGAAGTCGAAGTCAATCCTGATGATTTAAAAGTGGATGTTTATCGAGCAAGCGGTGCTGGTGGACAGCATATCAATAAAACTTCTTCGGCGGTTCGGATCACGCATTTGCCAACAGGAACGGTTGTTGCCAGCCAGGCACAACGTTCACAATTTCATAATCGCGAGACGGCTATGCAGATGTTGAAGGCGAAGCTCTATCAGTTAGAGATAGAGAAAAAGGAGCAAGAGGCTGCGGCGTTGCGAGGAGAACAAAAAGAGATTGGTTGGGGATCGCAAATCCGTTCATATGTTTTTCATCCTTATTCAATGGTAAAAGATCACCGTACGGAACATGAAACTGGGAATGTACAGGCTGTGATGGACGGAGATCTAGATCCTTTTATCGATGCTTACTTGAAATGGCGCTTGGCACAAGACACTCAAGCTTAAAAATGAAATCAAATTGTAAAGTTATGAAAGCCAGTTGCAATGTTGGCATGCTATAATAACAAAGAATTTAAGAGGATTTGGAGAGATAAAGCATGATTGAAATGCAGGATGTAACAAAAAAATATCCTAATAAGACAACTGCTGTGCGTGGGATTTCGGTCCGTATCGATCAAGGTGAGTTCGTCTATGTCGTTGGCCCCTCTGGTAGTGGAAAATCTACTTTTATAAAATTGATGTATCGTGAAGAGAAAGCAACTTCTGGAAAAGTATTGGATGTTGCCCGTCATGATTTGTTAAAGATCAAAAATAAAGAAGTCCCATATTTACGTCGAGATGTTGGCGTGGTTTTTCAGGACTTCAAGTTATTGCCTCGTAAGACAGTCTATGAAAATGTCGCTTACGCGATGCAAGTTATCGGGCGCAAGCCGCGTGATATCAAAAAACGTGTGATGGAAGTTTTAGATTTAGTTGGTCTAAAACACAAAGTTCGCGTATTCCCGAGTGAATTATCCGGTGGGGAACAGCAACGAGTGTCTATTGCGCGTGCCATCGTAAATACGCCTAAAGTATTGATCGCAGATGAGCCAACAGGAAACTTGGACCCGGATACGTCTTGGGAAATCATGAAGCTGTTGGAACGGATCAATAACCAAGGAACAACGATCGTTATGGCGACTCATAACAAAACGATCGTAGACACCATGCGTCATCGCTTGATCGCGATTGAAAATGGCTTGATCGTTCGGGATGAAGCGGAAGGAGAATACGAGTTTGATGATTAGAAATTTCTTCCGACACTTATTGGAAAGTATCAAAAGTGTCAAACGTAACGGCTGGATGACATTAGCATCAGTCAGTGCAGTAACGATCACACTAACGATGGCGGGAATATTCCTTGCAGTCATCATGAATGCGACAAAATTGGCGCAAGATGTCGAAGGAAATGTCGAAGTAACCGTCTTTGCTGATATCGGCACAAAAGAAAAAGATCTTAAAGCGTTAAAAACAGATTTAGAAGAGATCAAACACGTGGACAAAGTGACTTTCTCCAGCAAGCAAGAGCAATTGAGAAAATTACAAAAACAAATGGGTGATGCGTGGGATTTATTTGAAGGGGACAGCAATCCTCTTTATGATGTTTATATCGTAAGCGCAACAGATGCACAGTATATTCGTCCAGTGACCCGTGAAGCGAGTCAACTAAATAATGTCTTCCGTGCAAATTACGGCGGAAACTCAGCGGATCGAATCATCCAAATGTCCAAGGTTGTACGAACATGGGGCTTAGCCGCCGCCGCATTGTTAATCTTTGTAGCGATTTTCTTGATTTCGAATACGATTCGAATCACGATTATTTCACGCAAAACAGAGATTCAAATCATGCGATTGGTAGGAGCTAAAAATGGCTATATTCGTTGGCCATTCTTTCTTGAAGGTGGTTGGATCGGATTGATTGGTTCAATCGTACCGATTCTAGTGCTAACGTATGGCTATTCTCAAGTATACGGTATAGCTGCGCCTTATCTATTGCAATCAAATCTAGCGTTGCTTCGTCCAAGCCAAATTGTATGGATTTTAGATATTGTAATGGCTGTTGGCGGGTACTTGATCGGTTCATTAGGTTCAGTTATCTCTATGCGTCGTTTCTTAAAAATCTAAATAATGAAACTTCTCCGTGTTTTCGGAGGAGTTTTTTTTATAGAATATTTTTAAAAGAGAATGTCTCTTGCCTTTTTTTGAAAAAGGTTCTACTATGGAAGACAGTTAAATAAATCGCTACCGAGCAAGGGAGCCAATTTCGTTAGGTCATTGAAGAAATTGGACTCCCTTTTTTTGATTTTTATTTCATAGTTTAATGGAATAAACTCGGTACGCATCGTTTCATTTTCTATTCATTTAAGGAGGAGTATGTATTATGGCATGGCTATCGTTGATTATTGCAGGGGTATTTGAAACATTTTGGGCAACTATGATGAAAATGAGTGAGGGATTTACTAAGATGAATTACTCGATTTTAACATTGGTTGGGATGATCGCCAGTTTCTATTTTTTAGCAAAGTCTCTACACATACTGCCAATGAGTCTGGCTTACCCAGTATGGACAGGAATTGGTGCTGTGGGATCAATCTTAATTGGTGTTTTCTTTTTTAAAGATCATCTCTCTGTTTTGACGAGCTTTTTCGTGGTTCTTCTAGTAGTAGGAATCATTGGAATCAAAGTTACTAGCGGACATTAGCAAGGAAGTGGGGTAAACTATCTTTAGCACAAATGCAGGAGGTACGTATGATTAAAACAACGAATGAATTAACACCACAGGAATTATTGACCATTTTAGAGGCGCGCACGGCTGTTTTTGTGGTAGAGCAGCAGTGTCCTTATCAAGAAGTTGACGAGGCTGACCGTTCGGCTGTACACGTTTGTATAGAAAAAGAGGGTGAACTACAAGCGTATGCACGAATCCTAGCAGAAGGTGAGAGGATTCATTTCGGTCGTGTGTTGGTTGTGAAAAAATTTCGGGGACAACAATTGGGGAGAAAACTGGTTGCTAAGACGATGAAGGAAATAGAAAAACGCTACCCGGATCTGCCGGTCAGTATTTCGGCACAGGCGCATTTATCTGATTTTTACGGTTCATTCGGGTTTAAAGAAACTTCTGAGGAATATTTAGAAGATGGTATCCCTCACGTAGAAATGCTTTGGCAGAAGTCGGAGAATCACTAAAACAGTAGATTGTTTACATTCAGCATTTTCTCGGCTATCCTTTACTAGAAGGAGTGTGAAAGCATGTCGTTTGTGACAGAGCACTTGGGATTGTTTTTCCTGATTATCAATACAGTATTGTCTTTTATTATCGTTTTTAGAGAGCGGAAGGATACGGTGAATACATGGGCCTGGTTATTGGTCTTGACGTTTATCCCGATTCTTGGGTTTGTTTTGTATGTTTTTTTTGGAAAAGGTATCTCGAAAGAACGTATTTTTGATTTAAAGATGCAAACAAAAATAGGGATGAATGTGGAGGTTCAACAGCAACAGCGAGCGCTTGAACGGGGGCTTTTTCCTAAGCCAACGACCAATCAGGTTGACCCGCGTCAATTGATTTATATGCTGACCATGTTTGAAAGTTCTCTATATACGACAAAAAACGAAGTGACACTTTATACAGATGGACGTGAAAAATTCGATGCGCTGCTTGAGGACATCCATCAAGCAAGATACCATATCCATATGGAATACTACATTTACCGTGCGGATGAGTTGGGACTGGAAGTGCGGGAAGCATTAGTTGCTGCGGTATCCCGCGGGGTAAAAGTACGTCTGCTTTTGGATGCTTGGGGCTCCATACAAGTCAAACGTCGTTTTCTTGCACCGTTAATTGAAGCGGGTGGAGAAGTCGTTTTTTTCTTTCCATTATTTTTACCTTATTTAAATCCGCGGATGAATTATCGGAACCATCGAAAGATCGTTGTGATCGATGGAGAAATCGGCTATACCGGAGGATTCAATGTAGGAGACGAGTATCTCGGATTAGTTGAACGATTTGGCTACTGGCGAGACAACCATTTACGGATTCATGGGGATGCTGTGTACACATTGCAAAATCGCTTTTTAATGGATTGGAATTCTCAGCAGCGGCACGACCTTGTGTATCAGCCAGACTATTTCCCAGAAATTGAAGCTGATGGGAAATTTGCTTTGCAAATCGTCAGCAGCGGGCCTGACAGCGAGCATGAACAAATTAAGTTGACGTATTTGAAAATGATCAATTTGGCAAAAAAGGAAATTTTGATCCAAACCCCTTATTATATTCCCGACGCCCCGATTCATGAAGCATTGAAGCTGGCGCTGTTGTCAGGAGTAAAAGTTCGCCTTCAAATCCCCAATAAGCCGGATCATATTTTAGTTTATTGGGCGACCTATTCTTTTGCGGCGGAATTGTTAGAGTATGGAGCAATTATTGAAACTTATGAAAATGGCTTTATCCACGCGAAAACCATGGTGATCGATGAAGGGATCGCTTCAGTAGGCTCTGCTAATATTGATGTACGGTCTTTCAAATTGGATTTTGAGGTAAATACGATTGTTTATGATGCCGCATTTGCTAGGGAATTGCGGGACGAGTTTTATAAAGATTCGATGAACTCAAAAATATTGACGCAAGAAAAATATGATCAACGCGGTACTGTTATCAAGTTTAAAGAGGGCATTGCACGATTGATCTCACCGCTTCTATAAAAATCATTTGCGCTTTCATGGTTTGATAGTATAAAATGAACTAGCTTGTTTAGTAAGTGAACTCAAAGAGATTTTAAGGAGATTTTTCATGAAGAAATGGTTCTTTCCCCTATTAGGTTTAGGAATGCTTTTACTGTTATCTGGATGTTCAAAATGGATCGACCGCGGTGAATCGATTACGGCTGTCGGCTCTTCAGCGTTGCAGCCATTGGTAGAGACGGTCGCTGAGGAATACCAGAGTAAAAATCCAGGAAGATTCATCAATGTCCAAGGCGGCGGAAGTGGTACAGGATTAAGTCAAGTACAATCGGGCGCTGTTGACATTGGAAATTCAGATTTATTTGCTGAAGAGAAAAATGGCATTGATGCGAAAAAATTAGTGGATCATAAAGTTGCTGTAGTAGGGATCACCCCTATCGTTAACAAGGGCGTCGGTGTAACCAATATTTCATTAGAAAACCTGCGAAAGATTTTTCTTGGTGAAATTAAGAACTGGAAGGACCTCGGCGGCAACGATCAAGAAATCGTTATTTTGAACCGGGCAACCGGCAGCGGGACACGATCGACCTTTGAACAATGGGTTTTAGATGGAAAAACGGCTATTCGTGCGCAGGAGCAGGACTCAAGCGGCATGGTTCGCCAAATTGTCTCGGATACTCCGGGCGCTATCAGTTATACGGCATTTTCATATGTCACGAAGGATGTACAGACCTTGAGTATTGATGAGGTCGAGCCGACAGACGACAATGTCACGACGAATCGTTGGAAGATTTGGGCCTATGAGCATATGTATACTAAAGGCGAACCCACTGAATTAGTGAAGGATTTTCTTGATTATATGCTTTCTGAGGATGTTCAAGGAAAAGTGGTTCCACAACTCGGCTACATTCCCATCTCTAATATGAAAGTAGAACGAGATTGGCAAGGCAATGAAATAAAATAGCAGAACTACCGTTTCGTTTTTTCGAGACGGTTTTTTTCACGTAATTTTTGCTGCAGAAAATGCAGGAAAAATGAGGCAGGCGATTATTCCGAAAAGAGTAGGAGGAGAAGAAGTGTATTATCCAATACAAGTTTCCTTTCTTTTAAATGACGCGTTCACGCAAGCGGTCGTTTACAGTGAAACGGTTATTCCCGAATGCAGCGCGTTCATTTTATGTTTTTGGTCCATGTATCCGAAAACGGAACAGCACCGTCGAGTGAAAAATGTCATTATCGCAGATGGTTGTATTGACTTGATCGTAGATTTTGATAGAAAGGAAATATTTTTCACTGGGAATCAGCAAACAGAATTTGACTATGAGATAGAAACGCCCGCATATTTCTTTGGTGCGCGCATGATGCCGGGCGCTTTCCATCAACTTACAGGTCTGCCTGCGGAAAGAGCGATGAATGACCGTGTGTTCTTGCAAAATGTTTTTAATGATCTCGATCAGTCGCGCTTTTTTTCAGCAGGGTTCGAACAGGCTCAGAAAATATTTCAAGACTATTTGGTCGAAAAATTTGAGAAGATGACGCCTAATGATTTTACAAGGCTTTTTCCAAGATTGTTTGAGTCTCCGCCTAAAAATACGAAGGAATTGTATGACCAGCTTTACTTTAGTCCTCGCCAGTGCCAACGCGTTTTTTCGAAAAATTTTGGTTTAACGCCTAAGATGGTACTAAGTATTTTAAGGTTTCAAAAATGTTTGCAGATACTGACTTCTGAACAAGCCGTCCCCTCTGACATTATGGCTGTGACAAATTATTATGATCAGCCTCACTTTAATAAAGATTTTAAGCACTATTTAGGAATTACTCCGCTAGACCTGGTTTCTCGTTATAAAAAGTGACGCTTTTTTACAATTATTTCCCGCCTCTTCTTGATAAAATTAATCTATCAATCGGGGAGGCGAGCACAATGTATAAAAATATAACGACTAATTTAATGGTTGCGAATGTAGAGACATCCATCACGTTCTATCAAGATATATTGGGATTAGAGGTAGTCGCATCCGTACCTGCCGACGACCAATCCTTACAATTTGCTATTCTTTCAAAGGAGGAGCTCACGTTGATGCTCCAAGAAAAAAATAATTTGATTGAAGAGTATCCAATACTGACAACTGAAAAAATGACGCCATCCATCACGCTGTATATCACTGTTGAGAATTTTGAGGATTTTTACAAGACGATTGAACAGAACTATCCTATTTACAAAACACCACATAAAACTTTTTATGGAGCAATGGAATTTGCTATTTCAGACCCAGATGGCTATGTTTTAACGTTTACAGAATACAAAGAAGGGTGATTGGTAATGGACAATAATTTACAAATGATTCCTGGTATTGGAAAAAATATGGCGGCTCATTTAATAAATGCGGGCTTTCCTACAATTGCCTCGCTGAAAGAACAAGATCCAGAAGAAATTTATCTAAAGGATTGTGTAGTACAAGGGCAACCGGTCGACCGCTGTGCCTTGTATGCCTATCGACTAGCCGTTTACTATGCGGATCATGAAGGGCAGCTTCCAGCAAATAAACAAAATTGGTGGGATTGGAAAGACGAATAATTAGTTTTGATCATAAGAAACTTCACGACAGCCGCTATTTCTGTATGGCTGAAAGTCGTGAAGTTTTTTGTTTCAAGCAGTTCAGTTGCGCGGATTCTCTTCTTTGGTTTACACTTTCTTTACAATTGTCATGGAAGCGTTACAGGAGATTAAAAAGAAATTGATTTTCAACAGGTAGAATGGGTTTGTTGGTTTGAAAAAACCGAGTGGATTAGATTGAAGGAATCAGGAGGAGTAAGCCTTGGAGAATGAAGAAGTAAAAAAAGCGCTAACGACGAAATCAAAGCGTGCAAGAATCGAACAACGGGGACGTTTTATTAGTTTTATCTGTATCGCGTTGATCGTATTTGTCGTTGCAGCAATTTTCTATTTTGTAGCAAGCAAGGGGTTATCAACCTTTTTTGTAGATAAGATCAATGTATTCGACTTTTTATTTGGAACGGTGTGGAATCCCAGTGCGACTGGGCCGGATGGCAAACCGCTAGTTGGCGCGTTGCCAATGATTCTAGGTTCCTTTATGGTGACCTTTTTATCAGCGATTGTGGCGACCCCGTTTGCGATCGGAGCCGCAGTCTTCATGACGGAGATTTCTCCTACTAAAGGACAGAAATTCTTACAGCCAGTCATTGAGCTGCTTGTGGGTATTCCTTCTGTTGTTTATGGTTTTATTGGTTTGTCAGTGATTGTACCGTTTATTCGTTCAATTTTCGGCGGAACAGGTTTCGGGATATTATCTGGGACGTTTGTATTATTTGTTATGATTCTACCTACCGTAACCACGATGACGGTAGATACATTAAAATCAGTGCCCCGCCATTACCGCGAAGCTTCGCTGGCTTTGGGCGGAACACGTTGGCAAACGATTTACAAAGTTGTATTACGTGCTGCCGTGCCGGGAATATTGACCGCTGTCGTCTTCGGGATGGCTCGTGCCTTTGGTGAAGCTTTGGCTATCCAAATGGTTATCGGGAATGCTGCATTGATGCCGACGGGGTTGACGACACCCGCTTCGACTCTGACGTCGATCTTGACGATGGGGATCGGGAACACAATCATGGGCACTGTAGAAAACAACGTTTTATGGTCACTGGCACTGATCTTATTATTCATGTCGTTAGTGTTCAATATTTTGATTCGTTATATTGGAAAGAAAGGGGAGATAACGAATGGATAAAGCAAAACGCGCGGACAAAATCGCGACAGCAGTCCTTTACATTGTCTCCGGTTTGATAGTTGCGATCCTGGCTTTTCTATTGCTTTATATTTTGATTCGTGGCTTGCCCCATGTTTCGTGGGAGTTCTTAACATCCCCTTCAAAAGCGTATCAAAAAGGCGGCGGAATCGGAATTCAATTATTCAATTCGATCTATCTGCTGTTGATCACCATGATTATCAGTTTGCCGATTTCTTTAGGAGCGGGAATTTATTTATCTGAGTATGCGAAGAAAAACTGGGTGACTAATGTCATTCGGACATCTATCGAAATTTTGAGTTCGTTACCTTCAGTAGTAGTCGGTCTATTTGGTTTCTTGATTTTTGTTATTCAGTTCGGATATGGTTTCTCGATTCTTTCTGGTGCATTAGCATTGACGCTTTTCAACTTGCCTTTGCTAACAAGAAATATTGAAGAATCCCTCAGAGCAATTCATTATACACAACGTGAAGCGGGGTTAGCATTAGGCCTATCACGCTGGGAAACCGTCACAAAAATTGTTGTTCCAGATGCATTGCCTGGGATTTTGACAGGAATCATTTTAAGCTCTGGACGTATCTTCGGTGAAGCCGCGGCGTTGATCTATACAGCTGGACAAAGTGCGCCGGCGTTGGATTTCACCAATTTAAACCCATTAAGCGTATCAAGTCCCTTGAGTATTTTCCGTCAGGCTGAAACGTTGGCCGTGCACATTTGGAAAATCAATACTGAAGGAACAATGCCCGATGGCAATGCTGTTTCTGCCGGGGCTTCCGCTGTTCTTATCCTAGCGGTACTGCTCTTTAACTTTGGCGCCCGCGCAATCGGTAAGAGACTGCACAGAAAAATGACGTCAACATAAAAAATTAAACCAAGATCGTTTCAACATTCGTACGAACAAGGAGAAATTCAATGAAAGAATATAATTGGGATGAACGTAACCTCATCAAAATGCCTGGCGAGGTCGCGTTGCATACAGAAGATTTGCATGTCTTTTACGGCGACAACGAGGCTATCAAAGGTGTAGATCTTGAATTTGAAAAAAATAAAATCACCGCATTGATTGGGCCTTCTGGTTGTGGGAAATCCACTTACCTACGTTCATTGAACAGAATGAATGATGGCATTGCTAGCGCGAATGTCACTGGGAAGATCGTATATAAGGATGTTGATGTCAATGCCTCAAATATCGATGTGTATGAAATGCGCAAACGTATCGGCATGGTATTTCAGCGTCCGAATCCGTTCAGTAAATCAATTCGTGATAATATCACTTTTGCTTTGAAGCAGCACGGAATGAGAGACAAACATCAATTGGAAGAAACCGTAGAAACAAGCTTGAAGCAAGCGGCTTTATGGGATCAAGTCAAAGACAACCTCGACAAAAGTGCTTTAGCATTGTCCGGCGGGCAACAGCAACGTCTGTGTATTGCACGAGCAATCGCGATGAAGCCAGACATTTTATTGCTAGATGAACCAGCAAGCGCGTTAGATCCAATCTCAACAGGAACAGTGGAAGAAACGTTGGTCCAATTGAAAGAAAATTATACGATCATTATTGTTACACATAATATGCAGCAGGCAGCTCGTATCAGTGATTACACGGCCTTTTTCTACTTAGGTCATGTCATTGAATACGACCAAACAACAAAAATTTTCACGCGTCCGAAAATTCAAGCTACAGAAGATTATGTATCAGGTCATTTTGGTTAACCAAGAATTTTATAGGTAATCACAGTAGAAAAACTAGTGGAATGGTATGCGGCTTGAACATAAAACTTATTTTCTGTAAGAAAATGAATTCCTATATACTGAAAAAGGATGCCAGTTCCACTTTTTGCAGTAACTAGTGACTGCAAAAGAAATAAAAAAGCAACGGATAAATACTAGTAGAAGTATTAGTGGAATGGTATACGGCTTGAACATGAAACTCATTTTCTGCAAGAAAATGAATTCCTATATACTGAAAAAGGATGCCAGTTCCACTTCTTGCAGTAACTAGTGACAGAAAAAGAAATAAAAAAGCAACGGATAAATACTAGTAGAAGTATTAGTGGAATGGTATACGGCTTGAACATAAAACTCATTTTCTGTAAGAAAATGAATTCCTATATACTGAAAAAGGAGAAAACTGAATGTCGAAGATTATTACTTCCAAAGACCTTCATTTATATTATGGCAAAAAAGAAGCGTTAAAAGGGATTGACATGGATATTGAAAAGGGCGAGATCACTGCAATGATCGGTCCCTCAGGTTGCGGAAAGTCTACCTATTTACGCTGTTTGAATCGAATGAATGACTTGATTCCCGGTGTAACGATCACAGGCGGAGTGATGTACAAGGACAAAGATATTTATAGTCCTAAAACAGACACTGTCGAATTGCGAAAAGAAATTGGCATGGTTTTTCAACAACCCAATCCCTTTCCATTTTCGATTTACGAGAACGTCATTTATGGGTTAAAATTAAAAGGCGAGAAGGACAAGAACAAACTTGATCAAGTGGTTGAAGAAAGTTTGAAAGCTGCTTCTGTATGGAACGATGTGAAAGATAAGCTCCATGAGAGTGCATTGTCTCTATCTGGCGGACAGCAGCAACGTGTCTGTATTGCTCGAGTATTGGCGGTCAATCCTGAAGTGATCTTAATGGATGAACCAACGAGTGCGCTAGATCCAGTATCTACCGGTAAAATAGAAAACATGTTGTTAGAACTGAAGGAAAATTACACTATTATTATTGTGACACATAACATGTCGCAAGCTTCACGAATATCCGATCGTACAGCCTTTTTCTTACAAGGAGAGTTGATCGAATTTGATAAGACCAAGAAAATTTTCTTAGATCCTTCGAGACAAGAAACCGAAGACTATATCTCAGGGAAATTTGGTTAGTAGGCAATTTGATAGAGAAGATTGATAGTTATAAGGAGGGCAAAGATGTTACGCACACAATTTGAAGAAGATCTGCTGAATCTTCACAATCAATTTTATGAAATGGGTATGATGGTCTCAAGTGCCGTACACAAGTCGGTTCGTTCATATATTGACCACGATAAAAAATTAGCACAAGAAGTTATTGACCATGATGTTGAGATCAATAATATGGAAGTTCGTTTGGAGAAAAAAAGCTTTGAGATGATTGCGTTGCAGCAACCTGTCACAACAGACCTGCGCACGATCATTACTATCATGAAAGCCAGTTCTGATTTGGAACGAATGGGGGATCATGCAGTATCCGTAGCAAAATCAACCATTCGACTAAAAGGGCTGCCTCGAATTCTAGAGGTTGAGAAAGAAATCAATGAGATGTCCAACTATGTGAAGAAGATGGTGGACAATGTTCTGATCGCTTACGTAAAAACAGATGAAAAAGATGCTCGGATGATCGCGAAGATGGATGAACGAGTAAACGATTATTTCCAAAAAATCTATGACATGACCACAAATACGATGGAAAAAGAATCTGATACAATCATCAGCGGAACCGACTATCTTCACGTGGCAGGGTATTTAGAACGCGTTGGGGACTATGTGACAAATATCTGTGAATGGATCGTATACTTAGCGACTGGGAAAATCACTGAACTAAACAGCAATCGAAATGAAAACTTTTAAACGAATGGCCAGCTAGATTTTCTAGCTGGTTTTTTTCTATATATAATAGGAAGAAACACACCCGTTAACAAGTCGGATAAAAAGATGGGTCTTTAGTCCTATGACAAATGATTCAAAACCATGCATAATATGAATGTAAACAAAAGTATGTATTTGCTTTTTGAAGGAGGCAATTTCTATGAATGAAAGACAACGAATTTTAGAATTAGTCAAAAAAGGTATTTTATCGACTCAAGAAGGTTTAGATTTATTAGAAAGTATGGCCAAGGCAAAGGATGAAGCGCAGATCAAGCAAGCTGCTGATAAAGTGGATTCTTATCATCGTGACCAAGCAACCAATTTAGTTGATGAATGGGAAAACAAAAAAAATGCAGAAGAAGCGGATGGGTCTGAAGAACAGGACTTGGAAGATCTTGAAGCTTACTTCGATGATTTAGCGACAGAAGCCAATCAAATTTCTGCTCATATTGATGAAATCAACCGGAAGAAGAACGAATTAAAAGCGGCTCTTCATGAAAAAGAAGAAGTGTTGATGGAATTAGATACGAAGGAAGAATTGGATACATTATCAGAAGAAGATGATAAAATCCGTGAAACCGTTCAAGAAGAAATTGATGAGCTGAAGGAACAAATCGCCGCGTTGCAGGAACAAGTCGATGCACAAGAAGAAAAGTTGAAAAATGTTCAAGACGATCAAAATGAAACACGCAAAGAACGTACACGTGCACGGTTTGATATTCCAGACGATTTGAAAGATCAAGCAACTGAGACATTCTCACAAGTTGGTGAAAAGCTTGGAGAAGCAGGGATTCAATTAAGTCGTTTGATGAAGAAAACGTGGAAGACGGTTTCTGATACTGTAGAAGAAAACGTGGATTGGAAAGACTTCAACGTGAAAGTTCCTGGTTTAGTAACGTCTAAGTTTGAACACCAATTCCTATATACAGATGTGGAACCTACTTTGCTGGACATTAAATTAGCGAATGGGAAAGTTACCTTAAAATCATGGGATGACGCAGCTATCAAAGTAGATGCGAAAATCAAACTTTATGGTAAAATGAATGAAGCAACGCCGCTTCAATCGCTATTAGAACGTAGCCAAATTGAAGTAAACGATGAGCACATCTCATTCCAGATCCCAAATAAGCGTGTTCAAGCAGAGTTAGTTTTCTACTTGCCAAAACGGACGTATGACCACGTAGCAGTTAAATTATTGAATGGTGATTTGACTGTTGAAGAGATGGATGCTAAAGATGTCTATGCGAAATCAACGAATGGCAATATTATGTTCAAGCATATCGATGCGACGATGCTTGAAATCCAAGGTGTTAATGGGAATATCGAGATCCGCGAAGGTGCGATCTTAGATTCGATCATTGAAACTGTTAATGGGAATATTACGACTCAAGCAGCGATTCAAAACTATGGCATTTCATTGGTAAATGGAGATGTCAAATTGACCGCTGGACATGATAGCCTACAAAAAATCAAAGCAAGCTCAGTGAACGGAAACGTCAAAGTTTCTTTAGGAAAAACAGTTGGACTAGAAGGATTAGCCAAAACAAGCTTAGGCAGTATCAATGATCGCTTATCAAACTATGAAGTAATCAGAGAGAAAAAAGAGAAAACAAACCGCTTATTGCAATTTCGTCGGGTTGCCGATGAAATGGTGAAAATCGATGTATCAACAACGACTGGTAGTATTTTCTTGAAAGATTTTGACAATTAAGAAATAATAAGGAAGGAAGATTCATATGCAAAAGAAATTACAAAAGTCACGAACAAATGTGGTACTGACAGGTACCTTAGCAGGAATCGCCGAATACTTCGGGATTGATCCAACAATTGTGCGTGTCATTTATGTTTTCTTGAGTCTCGTCTTGATTGGCTCACCAGTCATCCTCTACATTTTATTGGCGTTAGTGATCCCATCAGCACCAAGAGGCAGAGATTCTTATGGACATAACAATCCCTATTATGGGAACAATGACTACAATGATTATGAAAAAAAATCGTCTCGCCAACGAAAGAAAGCGGACAAAATCGATGAAGATGACTGGAGCGACTTTTAATGACTTACCTACAGCGCTTAATAGCTAATGCACTGATTTTCATTTCACTATCGGTGCTCTTTCCTAATCAGGTATATGTGGAAAGTTTAATGATGGCTGTTGCTGCAAGCTTTGTCCTATCAATATTGAATACGCTGGTGAAACCAATCTTGATTTTTCTTTCACTGCCATTAAATATTTTGACTTTGGGACTGTTCAGCTTTGTGATTAGCGCTGGTATGTTGCAATTGACTTCCAACCTATTAGGAAATTATCGCTTTGGCTTCTCTAGTTTCGCGGTCTCCATATTGGTGGCGATCGTCATGGCTATTGTCAATGCGATCGTTTCGGATCATAATATCGATAAATACGCGGACAGATAAATTTAGTTACCCTTTAAGCTGTAGATAGACTCCCTCGTGTGGAGAATGTCTACAGCTTTTTACATGGAAAAAATGAAAGACAGATGTTCGAGGAAGCTTGCTCTCACTGTCTCTCACGCAGCAGCGTTGTCTGGCTTTCGTCATTTTTTGAATAACAAAACGTTAGCCAAATTACTACTGCCGTATCTTGATTCATTAATGTTTAGTAAAGCCTTTTCCTAAGATTGGCGGAGAAGCTTGTCTGAACCTAGTCACCCTATGGATAAAATGATAAAATAGAGCGGAAGTGTAGAAAAGAGGGATTATATGGCTGAAACAGTAAAAGTAAAAGAACTAGTTGATAACCTTTCATTGGAAGTGGTCACGGGTGATGAAGAAAGTCTTGAGCGGGTCATCACCACCGGCGATATTTCTCGTCCCGGATTAGAGTTGACGGGCTATTTTAATTATTACTCCCATGACCGGTTACAACTTTTTGGAAATAAAGAAATTACATTCGCGGAACGAATGATGCCGGAAGAACGTTTGATGGTTTTGCGGCGTATGTGCAGCGACGATACGCCTGCTTTTATTGTTTCTCGTGGCTTGACACCGCCAAAGGAAATGATCGAAGCGGCGAGTGAACGGAACATTCCGGTGTTGAGTTCACCTATCTCGACCTCTCGGTTACTAGGTGAGATTTCTAGTTACTTGAATGGCGGCTTAGCACCGCGGACGAGTGTTCACGGTGTATTAGTGGATGTTTATGGATTAGGTGTGCTGATTCAAGGGGATAGCGGGATTGGTAAAAGCGAGACTGCGTTGGAATTGGTAAAACGAGGCCATCGATTGATTGCGGATGATCGAGTAGATGTTTATCAACAAGACGAATTGACACTGATTGGTGAACCGCCAAGAATTTTGCAGCATTTGATCGAAATTCGCGGGATTGGAATTATCGATGTCATGAATTTATTCGGTGCCAGTGCAGTTCGCGGATCGATGCCAGTGCAGTTAGTAGTTTATTTAGAAAGCTGGTCTAAGGATAAAAAATATGACCGTTTAGGCAGCGGCAATACTGAAGTGGAAATTGCGGAAGTGAAAATTCCTCAAGTGAAGATTCCAGTGAAGACCGGACGCAATGTTGCGATCATTATTGAAGTAGCAGCAATGAATTTTCGGGCACGAACAATGGGCTATGATGCGACGAAGACCTTTGAAGATCGTCTAACCCAACTAATCGAAGAAAATTCGGGGCAATAAAATGCTTGCTCAAGTAAATCGTGTTGCCTTTGAATTGTTTGGTCTTCAAATTTATTGGTATGCGATTATCATTGTTTCAGGAATCGCGATCGCTTTGTGGTTGTCTACCCGTGAGGCGCTGAGAGTGGGCTTAAAAGAAGATGATATGTCAAACTTCCTTCTTTGGGCATTGCCGATTGCGATCATTGGTGCACGGTTGTATTATGTGTTGTTTGATCTGCCGATGTATCTTGCGGACCCGATCCAAATTTTTAATACACGCAGTGGCGGACTTGCCATCTATGGCGGCTTGATTGCGGCTGTGATTGTATTGATTGTGTATACCCGGCATCATTTCATTGATCCATGGCTATTTTTGGATGTTGTGGCTCCGAGTGTCATGCTGGCACAGGCGATGGGCCGCTGGGGGAATTTTACAAATCATGAAGCCTATGGCGGTGAAACGACGCGTCAATTTTTAGAGAGTCTGCATTTGCCACAATTTATTATAAATAATATGTATATCGACGGGGCTTTTCGCCAACCAACCTTTTTCTACGAATCGATGTGGAGTCTGTTAGGCTTCCTCATCCTTTTGTTTATTCGAAAAAATGTGCACATCAAGCGTGGCGAGATCTTTTTGGGCTATGTGACGTGGTACAGTTTTGGACGCTTTTTCATCGAAGGGATGCGAACAGATAGCTTGTACTTGTTCGGCGGGATTCGGGTATCTCAACTATTATCCTTGATTCTTTTTGTCGGAGGCCTAGCATTGTTCTATTACCGCCGCAAAATACGCAAAGATGTGAAGCTATATGCGCGTGATCAAGGAACTAATCAAGCTTTAATATAAGAGAGCTCCTTTTACTGACTGTGCTATGATTATGTCAGAGGATCGACACCAATTATAGGATCTTAGGAAAACGCACGAACCTATTGTTTGTTTCAATGAGCATAAGGATAGGGTGTAGAGAATAAAAATCAACTATAGTATCTATGGAAACAAGGATGTTATTACGAACTAGGAGGAAATCTCTGTGAAGCAAAAAGTTGCAGTTTTAGGACCGGGCTCTTGGGGAACCGCGCTAGCACAAGTGTTAGCTGAAAATGGCCACGAGGTAAAAATCTGGGGGAACCACGAAGCTCAAATTGACGAAATCAATACGTACCATACCAACCGTCATTATTTGCCGGATCTAAAAATACCAGAAAGTATCAAAGGTGAAAAAAGTCTGAAGGAAGCCGTGAAGGATGCGGACGCGGTATTATTCGTGGTCCCTACAAAAGCGATTCGTTCGGTTGCACAGGAATTTGCTAAAGTATCTGAAAATAAACCAGTGATCGTCCATGCAAGTAAAGGATTGGAACAAGACACTCACAAGCGGATCTCAGAAGTGTTGACAGAAGAGATTCCAGAAGCGCATCGTCAAGGTGTCGTTGTTTTATCTGGGCCAAGTCATGCGGAGGAAGTCGCAGTTCATGATATTACGACGATTACTGCGGCAAGCGAAGAGGAACAGCTTGCTTCTTATGTACAAAAACTGTTTATGAACGACTATTTAAGGATTTATACAAATCCAGATGTGATCGGTGTAGAAACAGGAGCAGCTTTAAAAAATATCATCGCCTTAGGTGCAGGGGCTTTAGCGGGTCTTTCTTATGGGGACGACGCAAAAGCAGCAATCATGACCCGCGGATTAGCAGAAATCAGTCGTTTGGGTGTGGCAATGGGCGCGAACCCGCTAACATTCATCGGTCTGAGTGGTGTAGGGGACTTGATCGTAACCTGTACATCTGTGCATTCACGGAATTGGCGTGCCGGAAATCTCTTGGGCAAAGGGAAAAAATTAGATGAAGTATTAGACAACATGGGCATGATCGTCGAAGGCGTATCTACAACAAAAGCGGCGAAAGAATTGGCTGACAGCATGAACGTCAGCATGCCGATCACTGAAATGATCTATGATGTTTTATACAATGATAAAGACGTGCGTCAAGCTTGTCGTGATCTGATGACGAGAGAGGGCACGTTTGAAAATGAATTTACTTTATAAGAGAAAGAGTGGGAAAAAATATATGCGTGTAAAAAAAGCAGTCATTCCAGCAGCAGGTTTAGGAACAAGATTTTTACCAGCTACAAAAGCGATGGCAAAAGAAATGTTGCCTATCGTCGACAAGCCAACGATTCAATTTATCGTTGAGGAAGCATTGAAATCAGGAATCGAAGACATCTTGATCGTTACCGGAAAAGCCAAGCGGCCAATCGAAGATCATTTTGATTCAAATATTGAATTAGAAATGAATCTGCAAGAAAAAGGAAAAACGGATCTGTTGAAATTAGTGGAAGAAACAACAGATGTGAATCTGCACTTTATTCGCCAATCTCATCCTAAAGGATTAGGTCATGCAGTGTTACAAGCGCGTGCATTCGTTGGCAACGAACCGTTTGTAGTGATGCTGGGCGATGACTTGATGGAAGACACCGTGCCTTTGACAAAACAATTGATGAACGATTATGAACAAACACACGCGTCTACGATCGCTGTTATGCGCGTTCCTAAAAATGAAACGTCTAAATATGGGATTATTAACCCAGGGGAGGAAGTTTCTAAAGGCTTGTTCAATGTGAAAAATTTTGTTGAGAAGCCTAAACCAGAAGAAGCACCAAGCAACCTGGCGATCATTGGTCGTTACTTATTGACTCCAGAAATTTTCGATGTATTGGCTACACAAAAACCAGGTGCAGGCAATGAGATCCAATTGACGGACGCGATCGATACATTAAATAAAACGCAAAGAGTGTTTGCACATGAATTCAACGGCAAACGTTTCGATGTTGGAGATAAATTTGGTTTCATGACAACGAGCATCGAATATGGCTTGAAGCATCCAGAAATCAAAGATAAATTGCACGATTACATCATTTCATTAGGAAAAGAATTAAGCGGGCAAACAAAAACTAAAAAATAATCAATAAAGCGCAGAGTTAGCTCTGCGCTTTTAATATTGTTAGTTATTTTAAAATATCAAATCATTGGATTTTCAAATGTAAATTATCACTATAACGAATAGAAATTATTTGTTATTTTGTTATATAATATCTTTTGAAAATAACGAATACGAAAAGGAGAATGAATTGAAAACTTCCCGTTTAAATAGAGAAATCGTCATTGATTGTGCGATGGGCCTGGTCTGTGAATCTGGCATTGATGGATTGAGGTTGAATAAGATTGCGGATCGCTTGGAGGTTAAATCCCCCTCTTTGTACACCCATACAGGGAGCGTTACAGAATTACGTCAAGCAGTGGTCGAACGAGCGATGGAGGATTTCCGTGAGCTCTTAGTAGATTCACTGATGGGCAGATCGAATCTATGTGCCTTCGTCGAGCTTGGAAAAACTTGGGCTTGCTATGCGAAGGATCAAAATGCCTTTTATACTGTATTTTACGAAAAAGGATACATAGACTCTTACAAGAAAAGCATTTCTGCTTTTTTAAGAGCCGCATTTAATCGAATCTTTTTTGAATGTGAACTTTCCGATCAGGAGGTCATCCAAGTTGAGCGTGTAATGACTAATTATTTTAGAGGACATGCTGAGGGCTTCGCCGACAACAGTATCAGTGAGAAAGACCTAGTTAGTGATCTAGAGATCATATACAACGGTGTTCTTAAAAACTTTATGAAGGTATCTCAATAGTTTTATTGAGGTGCTTTTTTTATTCCTTTGTGAATAAAGCTCTTTCTCTTTCATTAATTTCTCTGAGAATGGTATAATTTAAGTTATCATAATGAGTGAAAAATGAGAGGGGCGATTAAATGAGTTTAGGTGGCATTGCCGCAATTATTGCCGCATTGGCATTTGTTGTGTTGGTGATATTTTTAGTGCGTGTCTTAAGTCAGGTGTCAAAAACAGTAGAAAAAGTGGAGACGACTGTGACAGAGGCCAATACAACGATTGATGTTCTTACCAAAGATGTAGATGTACTCATGCAGCAAGTGGAAGGCTTATTAGTGAAAGGCAATCATTTGCTGAATGATATTAATGGAAAAGTAGAAACGATCGATCCATTGTTTACAGCGGTGGCAGATTTAAGTCAGAGTGTTTCAGATTTAAATACGAGCAGCCGCAATTTGGCAGGGAAAGTCAGCGGCGTTGGAAAAAACGCAGCGAAAGTCAGTGTTGCAGGAAAAGTGGGCACATCAACAATGAAATTCTTTAGAAATCGCAAAACGACAACGAAAGCGGAGGGATAAGAATGGCAAAAAACGGAAAATTTTTAACAGGTGCATTAATCGGAGGAACAGCTGCTGCAGTGGTGGCGTTACTATTGGCTCCAAAATCTGGAAAAGAACTACGTGATGACTTGACGAAAAAGACAGACGAGTGGTTGGACTTAGCATCTGATTACACCGACGAATTTGTTGCTAAAACCAATGAAATGGGTTCGATCGTAAAAGATCGTGCTTCTGATTTAAGTGATCAAGCAAGTGATCTTGCGTCAAATGTCAAAGGTAAAGTGAGTGAGTCTAAAGAAGACATGGACGACATCACCTCTGACACACTCGAGGATCTGAAACGTCAAAGCACAGACTTATCTGATCGTTTCCGCAAGGCTGCCGGTGAGGCAAAAGATGTTGCTGAGGATGCTTCAGAGGATATTGTCATTACTGTGAAAGAAACAGAAGCAGAGGCAAAGGATACAGTATCTGAAGGCGCCGCAGCTTTGGCTGAAAAGAGCAAAGAGCTGAATGAAGAAACACCTGATTTTTCTGAAGTAAAGGAAGAATTAAAAGAAGAAGTCGAAAAAAACAATCCTGAATAACAAAAACAGGTCATAGAAGTACCTATAAAAAAATGGACCCCAAAAGAAAGAGTAGCCTCTAACTTTTGGGGTCCGTTTTGTTTTTATAAAACGATTAATTCTTTTGATGTTTTAGTGAATGGAACACAGCCATCTTTTGTCACGTAGACACAATCTTCGATACGGACACCTACATCATTTGGCAGGTAAATACCTGGTTCAATGGAGAAGCACATGCCTTCTTTAACAACTAAATCATTTCCACCAACGATCTGTGGGAACTCATGGATCGTTGTACCGATTCCGTGTCCTAAGCGATGATTGAAATAATCACCATAGCCGTGCGCTTCGATCACGTCACGAGCAATTTTGTCTAGATCGCCGCAAGTAATACCAGGTTTTACAGCTTCCTGCGCTTTTAATTGCGCTTCTAGTACGATATCGTAAATATCTTTTTGGTGATCGGTCGGTTTCCCGCAGGCTACGGTTCGTGTAGCATCGCTGCAATAGCCGTTGACGATCGTACCTAGATCGAATAAGACCAATTCATTTTCCTTGCAGGTGTTTTTTCCTGGAGTTCCGTGGGGACTCGCTGCATTTGGTCCTGCCAGTACTTCCGTCGGGAAGGACATTTCTTTGATTCCTTTTTTCTTCAGCTCGTACTCGATCTCAGCCACGATCTCTTCTTCTGTGATACCAGGGCGCACATGTCTAAAGCCAATTTCAAATGCTAGATCGGCCGTTGATCCTGCTTCAATCAAGCGTTGGCATTCCTCTTCGGTTTTATATAATTGCAATTCTTGGACTAACGGAGTCATATCCGCTGAAAAATCAGCAGCAGGAAAGGCATCGCTTAATCGTTGGTAGCGATCTAAAACCAGTTGATTTTTTTCTAAAGCTATTTTCTTAGGAGATCCGTAACGTTTTTTGATTTCCTCAACAATCAAAGAAAAAGGATCTTGGCTATCCAAATAACCGACAACGTCATACTCAAAACTACTTGCTTTGGCATCTTCGACTTCTAAGCCGGGAGCAAAAAGAAAAGGGTCCTTTTCGATCGGAATGAACAACGCCAGCACACGTTCCATTGGGTTGCTTTCAAAGCCAGAGAAGTATCCGATATGGCTTGCATCAGAAACATAGGCTAAATCCACACCATTTTTTTCCATCCATTTTCGCAGTTCTAAAACTTTTTCTTGGTTCATTCATACATCCTTCTTTCCTTTAACGTTATATTGATTGTAACACTAATAAAATTTATTGAAAAATGATTCTGTTGAAACGCTTACAACGAATTAAGGAAAAATGTGTAAAACGGTTGCAATCGGTGAAACAACGTGCTATTATCTTTTAGAAATGTAAATGATATTTTCTGAAAACATTATTAAAGGAGCATATCCATGGAAAAGCAAACAATTACGATTTATGATGTTGCCCGTGAAGCCAACGTTTCAATGGCGACCGTCTCACGTGTGGTCAACGGCAACCCAAACGTGAAACCAACAACACGTAAAAAAGTGTTAGAAGTTATCGAACGTCTAGATTATCGTCCAAATGCAGTTGCACGAGGACTAGCAAGTAAAAAAACAACGACTGTTGGTGTAATCATTCCTGATGTCAGCAATATGTTTTTTGCCTCATTGGCCCGCGGGATCGACGACATCGCGACAATGTACAAATATAATATTATTTTAGCCAACTCTGACGGCGAAGCACAAAAAGAAGTCAACGTATTGAACAACCTGTTGGCTAAACAAGTGGACGGCGTGATCTTTATGGGTCATCGTATCACTGATGAAATCCGTGCGGAATTTTCTCGTTCAAAAACACCGATTGTTTTAGCTGGTTCTATTGATCCAGATGAACAAGTTGGCAGTGTAAACATCGATTATAGAGCAGCAACAAAAGAATCGATCGACTTGTTAGCAAAACACGGCAACAAAAAAATTGCTTTCATCAGCGGTGCTTTGATCGATGCGATCAATGGACAAGCGCGTATGGGCGGTTACAAAGAATCATTGACTGAAAATGGTTTGGACTATAATGAAGGCTTGATTTTTGAAGCAAAATATAACTTTAAAGAAGGCTTGGCATTGACTGACCGTATCTTGAATAGCGGAGCGACAGCAGCCTACATTACCGATGACGAATTGGCGATTGGCCTGTTAGACGGTTTGATCGATAAAGGGGTGAAAGTGCCTGAAGACTTCGAGATCATCACAAGCAATGATTCATTGCTTACAGAAGTTTCTCGTCCACGTCTAAGCAGCGTGACACAACCCTTGTATGATATCGGTGCGGTAGCAATGCGTCTATTAACAAAAATGATGAACAAAGAAGAAATCGAACAAAAAACGATCGAATTGCCACACGGCATTTTCGAAAAAGGCTCAACAAAAGAATAATTTTAAAAAGGGCTGCACCTGTGTTAGGGTGCGGCCCTTTTTTTGTTTAGATGGGTTTAAATAGAAAACCTTACATGGTCGATGGGTGTCGGCGTGCAAAATCAAAAAAGCGAAATTTGTCGACTTGATGGCGACTCTCGGTATATTGAAATTGACGAGCGTCACTAGTGAAGACCCGACTTTTTACGGAAACGATATTGATGTCATGCTGATTCAAATCAAGCAGCTCGCGGTCCTCTCCAGTCAAAGCATCAATCGTGATTTCTTTTTCTGCAAAGGAGATATTGAGACCTAATTGATTCTCGAAATAACGATAGATCGAATCCTTCGCGATCTCAGTATCCAGTTCCGGCACAATCGTTGTCAGCAGGATATCCTTATCGAGGATCACTTTTTTTTGATCAATGGCTCGAGTGCGGATCAGCTCCCAGCAGATAGATCCTACTTCAAACCCGGTTATACGAGCAATTTTTTGGTCGATCTCAATTTTTTTTAGGCTGACAACCTCAGTGTTGCTTTCATAGCCGTAAGAGTTTTGTAATTCTTTGTAGCTAGTCAAACCGGATACAGGGAAACGTAATTGCTCTCGCTTTAAGACAAGGGAGCCCTTGCCTTGAATTTTTTGAATGTAGCCATTCGCCATTAAAAGCGACAGCGCTTTGCGAATCGTATCCCGAGAAACATGGTAGGTCTGACGTAGTTTGTTTTCACTGGGTAAGTAAGAACCCGCTTCATATACTTCCTTTAAAATTCCCCGTTCGATCGCTTGGTAGATCACTTCATAATTTTTCATGTATATCCTCCTCTCGAAACGCACATACCTTCTCAGTTAGACACACGATGCGTGTTTAGTGAGAATAATGCCAAATTTCAAACTTGTCCGTATAGGCATAATCATTATACAAAGAATAAAAACGAAAGTAAAACGCTTTCGGATCGCCACTAAATATTAAAATGAGAAAATTCTTATTTTTACTAAAACTTGTCGGGTGATTGCCCAACCTGTCCGTAATCATCATACCAATAGTTGGTAAATAAAATTTGTTATTTGAGTTTATTATTAAGATTCTCTAATAAATAGTTTTTGACATAAAATGTAAGCGATTTACAAAAATGTTGAAACCTTATATAGTAAAGATAGCAATCGAACTTATCCATACAAGTTAAATTATTCGGAGGGAAAAAACATGGGGAAATATGAAAAGGATACGAAGGAGCTTCTCGAGGCAATTGGCGGCAAGAAAAATATTTCTGCTGTGACACATTGTGCCACACGGATGCGTTTTGTATTAAACGATCCAAAAAAAGCAGATGAAGCACGTATCGAAGACATTCCTAGCGTAAAAGGAATGTTCACCAATGCAGGCCAGTTCCAAGTCATTATTGGAAACGATGTCGCCGTTTTTTACAATGAATTTGTCAAAGCATCTGGAATTGAAGGCGTTTCAAAAGAAGCCGCAAAATCCGCAGCGAAGCAAAATCAAAACCCCATCCAACGGGCCATTACTGTTTTAGCAGAAATTTTTACCCCTTTATTACCAGCAATTATTGTCGGCGGTTTGATTTTAGGATTTCGAAATATTTTGGAAGCTGTTCCGATGGGGTGGCTCAATGGACAAACAATCGCTGAAGCTTCTACTTTTTGGAACGGCGTCAACGGCTTCTTATGGTTACCAGGTGAAGCGATCTTCCACTTCTTACCAGTTGGTATTACCTGGAGTATCGCTCGCAAGATGGGCGCCACGGAGATTCTTGGGATTGTCCTAGGGATCACGTTAGTATCCCCGCAATTGTTGAATGCCTATGCAGTAAATGGAACAACTGCTGCTGAGATTGCAAAGAATTGGACTTGGGATTTTGGTTTCTTTACCGTTGATAAAATCGGGTACCAAGCGCAAGTTATTCCGGCGATGCTGGCAGGATTCCTGCTTGTTTATTTGGAACGGTTCTTCCGTAAGCATATTCCAGAAGCGGTTTCTATGATTTTTGTGCCATTCTTCTCATTGATTCCAACGATCCTAGCCGCACATATTATTTTAGGACCAATTGGCTGGAAAATCGGAACAGGGATATCTGCGGTAGTTAATGCAGGATTGACGTCAAGTTTCAGCTGGTTATTCGGCGGAATATTCGGAGCGCTCTATTCGCCTCTGGTTATCACCGGTCTGCACCATACGACCTTAGCGATCGACTCGCAATTGATCGCGGACTTTGGTTCAACGAATTTATGGCCAATGATCTGTTTATCAAATATTGCTCAAGGGGCTTCGGTTTTAGCAATCGTATTTGCTCATCGCGGCAATAAGAAGGAAGAACAAGTATCTATTCCATCCGTGATCTCTGCCTGGTTAGGGGTAACGGAACCAGCCATGTTCGGGATCAACCTGAAATACACATATCCATTCATCGCAGCGATGATCGGCAGCGGTATCGCAGGACTGTTCGTGACATTATTCAAAGTACGGGCATTATCAATCGGTGTCGGTGGACTGCCGGGAATTTTAGCCATTCGTCCGCAAGACTATTTGATCTTCGGGATCGGGATGTTGATCGCGATCGCCGTACCGTTCATTTTGACTTTGACTTTCCGACGCATTGGTTTGTTCAATAAAATTGATCGTATCGAAGAGGAAAATGTTCCTACATTAGGGAGTGAGTCGCCTAAAAAAACTGGCGCTGTAGTTGAATTATTTGCACCGATCGCGGGTATGCTGCATCCCTTGAGCAGTGCGAAAGATCCTGTTTTTGCAGAAGGGATGATGGGACAAGGCGTGGTCATCGACCCTAGCGAAGGGAAATTGTATGCGCCCTTCGACGGACAAATCAGTCTGCTTTTTCCAACGAAGCACGCAATTGGCTTAGTGAGTGATGAGGGAACAGAAGTATTGATCCATATTGGGATCGACACCGTTCAGTTAGACGGCCAATATTTTACAAGCCATGTCAGCCAAGGCGACAGTGTGAAGCAAGGCCAGCTCTTGATGGAATTTGATATGGAAGCTATCAAAGCGGCAGGCTATGAAGTACAGACACCGATTATTGTGACCAATTCAACGGATTATCAAGTAGATCCGCTGTTAGAAGATGCGAAAGTCACAAATGATGAAAAAATCTTGATCGCAACACAATTGTAGAAATCGGAGGATGAGATGAGTTTTAAAGAAAAAGTAATCTATCAAATTTACCCTAAATCGTTCTTAGATACGAATCATGATGGCGTGGGGGATCTACTAGGAATCAAGCAAAAAATTCCTTATTTAAAACGCTTGGGAGTGGATATGATTTGGATAAGTCCAATCTACCCAAGCCCGCAAAATGATAATGGCTATGATGTGGCAAATTATACAGCGATCAATCCAATGTTCGGAACCATGTCTGATTTTGAGAATTTGATGAAGACAGCAAAGGAACATGGGATTGAAGTCATGCTGGACATGGTTTTCAATCATGTCTCAACAGACCATGAATGGTTCCAAAAAGCGTTAGCAGGTGAAAAAAAATACCAAGATTACTTTATTTTACGAGAAGAACCAACCGACTGGGTCTCAAAATTTGGAGGAAATGCCTGGGCACCTTTTGGAGAAACAGGGAAATATTACTTGCATCTTTTTGATAAGACACAGGCGGACTTGAATTGGCGCAATCCCGAAGTGAGAGAAGAACTGTATGAGGTCCTGCGTTTTTGGATGGACAAGGGAGTCAAGGGCTTCCGCTTTGATGTTATCAATTTGATCGGTAAAGATGAGGTGTTGAAAGATTGTTCCGAAAATGACGGAAAACCCGCGTATACGGATCGGCCAATCAACCACGATTACATTCATGGAATGAATCAAGAGACGTTTGGCAATGACGACGAAATAATCACAGTAGGTGAAATGAGTTTTACAACGGTCGGTGAGTGTATTTTATACACGAAGCCCGAACGGAAAGAATTAAACATGACCTTCAATTTCCATCATTTGAAGGTGGACTATCAAGATGGAAAAAAATGGACACAAATGCCTTTTGATTTTGCGAAGCTGAAAGAATTGTTTCATACTTGGGGAACGCAAATGAGTGAGGAGAATGGATGGAATGCTCTTTTTTGGAATAATCACGATCAGCCGCGCGCACTAAATCGATTTATTGATGTGGATAACTACCGCGTAGCCGGAGCGAAAATGCTGGCGGGTGCGATTCATCTGAACCGAGGCACACCCTATATTTATATGGGAGAAGAGATCGGAATGCTGGACCCGGACTTCGATACGATGGAACAATACGTCGATATAGAAAGTCTAAATGCGTACCAAGAATTACTCGTTGAGGGAAAGACAAAGCAAGAAGCCTTTGAGATCGTCAAAAGAAAATCCCGTGACAATTCCCGGACGCCGATACAGTGGGACAGCGGTGAGTACAGTGGATTTTCTAAAGGGACTCCCTGGATAGGACTAGGAAAATCAGCAAATGAAATCAATGTGGCAAAGGAGTTGCAAGAAGGCTCTATCTTTAGCTACTATCAACAGCTGATCAAACTTAGAAAAGAGTATCCTGTGATCGCCGAAGGAAGCTATGAAGCCTTTCTGCCGGATCATCCGCAGCTTTATGGGTACATCCGCCGATTAGACGGTCATTCCTTGCTCGTGGTGAATAACTTTTTCCCGCAGGAAACAACGATCGATGTGCCTGAGGAATTTGCTGCTGGGCAGGTGCTGATTGATAATTACAGCACAGAAGTGGTTGGTAAAGAGCTGACCTTAAAACCGTATCAGTCACTAGCGATTTATCGTTAAGAAAGACGCGTGAGCATTTTGCTCACGCGTCTATTTTGTTAAATCGATTCGTTTATTTATTAAATAGATCAGTACACCGCCTAATCCCATAGAGAGCAGTTCCCCTAAACCAATGATCAGCCAATTAAAGAAAAATGGTGCTTGATACAGCACAGTCAATTGACCCGCAATGGTGAACATGGAAAAAGAAAAAAGCAATGCGGTAACGATCATTTTTTTCTTAAGACTTGCGATATTTCTAGTAATTCCTCGACAAATGAGCAAAACGATCAAGGTAGAAATACTGCCAAATAAAACATCGACAATTCCAAGCGGAGAAGCCAAGTTGGCGATCGCGACCCCTAAAGTCACTGCAAGGGTGTACCGCTTATTGAAAAGCGGCAAATAGTTGAACATTTCCGCCAATCGAAATTGGATCGCGCCAAAGCTGATGACAGATAAAACGACAGTTACTGCAACGTACAGTCCTGTTACAACGGCCATTTTTGCCGTATCGGTGGTCGTCCAGCGTTGCGCTGAACTTTTCTCAAGATGCATCGTATCATTCTCCTTTACGAGACAAGGCCTCGTTGATAACTGCGACCAAAGGATTGAAGTGCCGCAGTGCGATTTTCTCGCTAAACTTCATGATAGAGGATTCCAAAAAAAATGCAAGCTATTTTAACAACCACCCGCCATCGATCGGCAAAATAGTCCCTTGCATATAGCGGGCGTGATCACTTGCTAAAAACAATGTCGCATACGCAACTTCATCAGGAGTCGCCCAGCGTTTAACGGGCGTTTCTTCAGCGACCCACTTAGCCATGTGGCCGTCGCCAGCAAAGTCCGCTTGATTCATCGGAGTCTGGATCGCTCCCGGTGCCAGAGCATTGACGTGAAGACCCTCCGCAGCATAATCCAATGCCAATTGTTTCGTGAAGCCAACGATGGCATGCTTGCTGGTCGTATAAGCGATGCCGCCTCCACCAGCGACAAGGCCAGCGATGGAAGCCATATTGATCACCGTCCCCTGGTTTTCAAGGAGCTCAGGCAATACCAATTTAGTGAGGGTATAGGTTCCTTTTATATTGGTATTTAAAATTCGATCCCACAAATCTTCCTCCGTCTCTGCTAAAGGCAAGTAGGCATCCAAAACACCTGCAGTATTCAGTAAAATAGCGATTGTTCCGAAAACCTCATGGCAGGTTTGAATGGCTCGCTGCAAATCGGTTTTAGTACGAACATCCCCAAGACAAAAAGAAAACTGTTCAGGGAATTTTTTTTGTAGTTCAAGAAGAGGTTTTTCTTGCAAGTCAAAGGCAAAAACATGGGCACCCGCAGTTAAAAATGCGTGGGCTTGAGCCGCCCCGATACCAGAAGCAGCGCCTGTGACAAAGACGGTTTTATCAGAAAAATCAAAAGTCATCATTCGACGATTTTCCAATCATCTGCCAAAATATCGCAAACCGTTGGTGCAAAGCTGGAGAATCCTTCGTCGGCTGTTTTGATCAAAAAATAAGGAGTGACGGGGGAGCCATCAAATTGCTCGCCTTCTACCAATGTTACATAGAGTTCAAAGCCACCCCAGCCTTCACGAATGATTTTAGCGCCGTTTTTTAATTCAGGTAAAATTGCTTCAAAAGTCATTTTATTCTTCCTCCGTTCAAAATAAAGTTGCTGTTGGTAGAATACCAAAAAGCCAGAAGCGCTACAAGTAGATAAAGGAGGGAGGGTTCTATTTATACGCGCAGAACAAAAAACCTCTTTACTTAAAAAAGTAAAGAGGAGATAAAATCTAGTCGTCTGTTTTTGCGTCGTCGTCATCTTTGTTTTTAGTACTGGTTTTGTTTCGAGAATTCCAATAAGTTTTGTAATCATCGTCATTTCCACCGATACCAAACTCATAAGTATTGTCGGCTGGACCATCTTTAGCCCATAGTGAGGTGGTCTCACCACCTGGTACTTGATACGTTGTTCCGTTGTGACTGACCTTGCCAGGTTTCAAGCCAGTAAACTCAGAGACTTTGGTCTGTTTCACATCGCCAGAGAGTTCGAATTTCTCGTTTTCCCCGAAGACGCTTGGATTTACCTGATAGATTCGTCCTGCGAGATAAGCCATATAAGTCGCCGTGCGATTTCCCGCACCGTCCACCATCGGCTTGTTATCGTCTCGCCCAGTCCAAGTACCTAAGGTGATCGTAGGAGTGGAAACGACCAACCAGTTGTCGGCATAATTATCCGTTGTTCCTGTTTTCCCTACCCAATCGGCCGTACTTAGCGGATAATTTACACCGCTTAAGATCGATTTAAATGGCGTCGTGTGCTGTTCATTGATCACACTGCGCATTAAATCATTCATGATTGAGGCCGTTGCTTTGGAGTAGACTTGAACAGGATTTTCTTTGTGTTTGTAAATTTCTTTCCCGGTACTGTCTGTGATCGAGTCGATCAGGTATCCTTGTTGATACACCCCGTCATTTGCTAATGTTTGGAAGCCATTCACTTCAGTCAGGGTCGAGACTTCTGTCGTTCCTAATGGCGCAGACTCCACGCCCCAGTTGTTTGAAGTAGGGTAGTTCATCTTCTTCAGATAGTTGTCATAAGCAAATTGATCGGAGCCTTTATTAGTCAGCATGTCTTGATAAACATGATAGGCTGTGATATTTGTAGATTGGACCAATGCTTCCCGTGTCGTTTGGAAGGTTTTAGATCCTTTGTTCTCAGCATTTTTCAATTCTTTTCCGGCATTCTCACCATGCTGATACTTCATTGGATAGTCAGCGATCCGCGATTGACTGCCTAATAGACCTTGATCAATAGCAGGTCCATAGACCAACATCGGTTTGATGGACGAGCCCGCTTGCCGAACGGTATCGAAGGCATGATTGTTTTGGTTTGTATTGTAATCACGACTGCCGACGAACCCGTAGATTCGACCAGTTTTGTTGTTCATCATAACTGTTCCCGGTTCAATCGTTGCACCAGAACCATCGTCAAGATATTGTCCATATTCAGCAACGCCTAATTGCATCGCGTCATAGATGTTCTTGTCGATCGTTGATTTTACGATCAATCCTTGATTTTGCATTTTGACTTTGGCTTGTTCAACGTAACGATTACGAACTTCTTCTTTGCCGTAATCCGCATCACTGATCCCGTCTTCTTTGGCCTGCTGCTTAGCAACGATCGTGATTGCTTCATTATAAACGGTGTAGTATAAGAAGCCGTGCTGCTGAACTTCCATGTCTTGTCGAGCTTGGAAATCTTTGGACAGATCATAGTTTTTTGCATCGTCATATTCTTTTTTAGAAATCATTTGTTCGCGGTACATATTGAAAAGCACGTCATTTTTCCGAGCCATCCCTAAAGAAAAATCTTGTTTCAAATCCCCCGTGTTGGTGTAGGGACTGTATACAATCGGACTTTGCGGCAATCCAGCGATAAAGGCAGATTGCGGCAGGTTTAGATCCTTTGCATGCTTTCCGAAGATCCCAATGGCTGCTTCTTCTACACCAGCGATGTTTTGTCCTTTGTTGTTTCTACCGAAAGGAGAGACGTTCAGGTAGGCTGTTAGAATCTCGTCTTTGCTCAGATATTTCTCTAAGTCCAATGCTAAGACGATCTCGTTGGCCTTCCGTTTGAAGGACGTCTCGTTGGTCAAAACTTGCTGTTTGATCAATTGTTGAGTAAGCGTCGACCCGCCGGAACCAGCTCCGAAGCCGACCACTTCACCAAGCAGCGCACGTACGACAGCCTTTGGAACGACCCCGTGGTGTTTATAGAAGTTTTCATCCTCCGTAGCGACCAATGCTTTTTTTACCCATTCAGAGATTTCATCTGAATTAATCTTTTCACGAATGGGGTCCGCTTGAATCGTCGCCAGTTCCCGATCGTCAGAATAAAGTAGTTTAGATGATTCTGCGATATCGCCAACCTTTTGCTTCATTTCTGATTTTGTCGGTGTTGGCGTACCTTCAACAAGGTGTGCAAAATACCCAGCTCCAATACCAACTACAAGCATACCGCCTAAGAAAAGCACAACGATCAATCCGAGCAGGAGAGACTTGATTACTCGAAGCGAAACATTCAGGGCAAAAGGTCCGCCCAAAGTAGCGTTTGCTCTGCTGTTGCTCTTTTTCGGTTGCTTCTTTATTTTTTTCTTGTGAGCCAAAAAGTCCACCTCATTAGATTCTATTCATTTTAATTATCTGTTGAATTATAGCAAAGTTTTACTTCCATTAACAAGCGGATGCAATGTTTGTAATCAAAACTTCAACTAATTGTTAAGTAAAACAAAACAAACATTATTATATTGTTCGGCTTTTGCCATTCGCTCCACCTTTTCGAGAGACAAAACTTCGAAGAAATCTGGTGAATAGCTTTTATTTCCACGTCTTTTCAGTTAATATGGGAAAGTATAAATCATTATAGGAATGATATGCTTAATGTGCATCTGTTTCACTTTTTTTAGTGAAAACAGCAATAATAATTAGGAGGACAAAACATGCATTCAGACTTTTTTCAAGAACTAAAAGCCCGTGGCTTAATTTTTCAAGTAACCGATGAAGCAGCCTTAGAAAAACAATTAAACGAAGAGTCTGTTAAACTATATATCGGCTTTGACCCTACCGCAGATAGCCTGCATATTGGTCATTTACTACCGATCTTGACGTTGCGTCGTTTCCAACAAAACGGCCATGTGCCGATCGCGTTGGTTGGTGGTGGTACAGGAATGATCGGGGACCCTTCATTTAAAGATGCAGAGCGTCAATTGAACACGCTGGATACTGTTCAAAACTGGTCGCAAAGCATTAAAAACCAACTTTCAGGAATCATTGATTTCGAAAATAAAGAAAACCCAGCGATCGTAGCGAACAACTATGAGTGGTTGGGCGAATTAAAATTGATCGACTTCCTACGTGATGTTGGTAAAAACTTCACGATTAATTACATGATGAGTAAGGAAAGTGTGAAGCGCCGTATCGAGTCTGGGATTTCATACACGGAGTTTGCGTACCAATTACTGCAAGCCTATGACTTTTATGAGTTAAACAAACGCTATGGCTGTTTGTTACAATTGGGCGGCAGCGATCAGTGGGGAAATATCACATCAGGGATCGAATTGATTCGTCGTGAAGAGGGCAAACAAGCCTTTGGATTAACGATGCCATTGATTACAAAGGCGGATGGAACGAAATTCGGAAAAACTGAAGGCAATGCCGTTTGGTTGGACCCAGAAAAGACTTCTCCTTATGAGTTTTACCAATTCTGGATCAATACCGATGATCGCGATGCTGTTAAATTTTTGAAGTACTTCACTTTCTTGAGTTTAGAAGCTATTGAAGCCATCGAAAAGGAATTTACAGCGGCACCTGAACAACGCGCAGCTCAAAAAGCGTTAGCGAAAGAAGTAACGGTCTTAGTTCATGGTGAAGAGGCCTATGATCAAGCCGTGCATATTTCGGAAGCACTGTTCAGCGGTGATGTGAAGAACTTGAATGCGGAAGAAATTAAACAAGGATTCAAAAATGTTCCGAGCTATGAAGTTCAGTCAGAAGATGAGTTGAATCTAGTTGAAATACTGCTCACTGCTGGGATCGAGAAATCGAAACGTCAAGCTCGAGAAGATATAACCAATGGAGCGATCTACATCAATGGTGATCGTGTCCAGGATGTGTCTTACACATTAAGCGATGAAGATAAATTGGCAGATGCGTTTGTTGTGGTTCGTCGCGGCAAGAAAAAATATTTTGTTTTACAATTTTAATTATACTCATGGAAGGGATTGTACCAATTTTTGGAGCAATCCTCTTTCTATGTAGTGATAGGGAAGCGTTTTAGAGCGGCTAATACGGATTAGGAGTGAGTATTTGAGAGCAGTTTTATTAAACTCATTGGGTTTATTTGGTATTATTTTAATAGGGTATTTAACGAAACGATTGAGCTTGTTTGTGAAGGCTGACGGCTCGATGATCTCAAAAATCGTTGTGAATGTGACATTGCCGGCAGCGATCATTGTTAATTTACGCGCTCTTGACGTAGAAAATCAATTGCTATTGCTGATCTTAGCAGGAATCTTATTGAATATTGTAATGATCGTGATCGGACATTTCTTTTCAAAAAAACAGGAGCAGGTCGAACGAGAATTCTTGATGTACAGTGTTTCTGGGTACAATATTGGGAATTTTGCCATTCCATTTGTTCAAAGCTTTATGCCGCAGGCGATCCCGATTTTATCCTTTTTTGATATTGGGAACAGTGTCATGCTGGCAGGAGGATCAACAGTCGTGATCGAAGGAATCAGCGGCAGCAATGAAAAGCGGCCAAGTGTGAAAAATGTGATGGGCCGTTTAGGGCGATCGGTACCGTTTCTTTGCTACTTGATCATGTTGTGCTTACGTATTTTTGAAATTGATCTACCTGCAGCCGTATTCCAAGTCGTCGAACCGATTGCGAACGCGAATACATTTTTATCAATGTTTATGATCGGCTTGTTCTTAGAGCTGCGCTTGCCGAAGAAAGAGTTATCCTTAGTTTGGCGAGTCTTAATAATAAAGTATGCAGGCGGGATCTTATTAGCGGCTTTGTTCATGTTCCTGCCGCTGCCGACGATCATTAAAGCTGTGTTGTGTCTTGTTTCTGTGGGACCGATCACGACATTTGGCGTGATCAACAGTGTGACCGCGGGAATGCGTGCAGAAGTGGTAGGGTTCACCTCCTCACTCAGCTTTTTGATCAGTTTACCGTTGATGACAAGTTTATTGTTGGTTCTATAAAAATAAAAAATCTGGAGGTTTTTATGTTATTAGGTTCTCATGTAAGTATGAAGGGAAAAGAAATGTTACTAGGGGCGGCGCAAGAAGCGGCAAGCTATGATGCCTCGACGTTTATGATTTATAGTGGTGCACCGCAAAATACACGCCGCAAACCAGTAGAAGAAATGAATATCCCAGCGGGGGAAGCATTCATGAAGGAACATGGATTATCGAATATCGTTATGCATGCACCCTACATCATCAATTTAGGAAATACCAAAAAACCAGAAATGTTTCCATTTGCCGTTCAATTTCTAAGAGAGGAGATCATGCGTGCAGAAGCCTTAGGGGCGATGCAGATCACGCTGCATCCAGGAGCTCATGTGGGAGCTGGAGAAAAAGCTGGGTTAGATCAAATCATCAAAGGATTGAATGAAGTGCTGACCAAAGATCAACGCGCGCAAATCGCACTGGAAACCATGGCAGGCAAGGGAACAGAATTAGGGAAGACGTTTGAAGAGCTGGCATATATTATTGATGGGGTTACATTGAACGAGAAACTTTCTGTTACCTTTGATACCTGTCACACGAACGATGCCGGCTATAATGTCAAGGAAGATTTTGATGGTGTATTAGAAGAATTTGATCGTGTGATCGGTTTGGATCGCTTGAAAGTGATCCACGTGAATGATTCAAAAAATCCGATGGGTTCCCATAAAGATCGTCATGCAAACATCGGTTTTGGAACGATTGGGTTTGATGCGTTGAATAGTATCGTCCACCATGAAAAATTGACAGATTTGGCTAAAATCCTAGAAACGCCTTATGTTGGGGAAGATAAAAAGAACCAAAAACCACCTTATGGCTTTGAAATCGCGATGTTGAAATCACAGAAATTTGATCCAGATTTGTTGGAGAAAATTCAAGCACAATAAGAAAAAGGGGTATGCTCATTAATCGAGCATATCCCTTTTTGCTATTCTCTGATTTGTCCATCACCATAGATGATGTATTTACTTGAAGTCAACTGCTCTAGGCCCATCGGCCCGCGAGCATGAAGCTTTTGAGTCGATATACCGATCTCAGCACCAAAGCCGAACTTAAACCCGTCTGTAAATCGTGTAGACGCATTGATATAGATAGCGGCCGCATCGACTTCTTTTAGAAATTTTTGTCCATTAGAATAACTATCTGTCACGATAGCCTCTGAATGCTTTGAGTTGTAGTGATTGATATGCTCGATGGCTTCATCAATAGAAGCGACGATTTTTATCGCCAAAATATAATCCAAAAATTCTGTAGACCAATCGGATTCCGTCGCCAAGTCTGCCTGTTTTAAATATTTCAGCGAATGTGCGTCTCCTCGTAAGGCAACAAGTGGCGTCAGCTCTTTTTCGACCAAGGGTAAAAAGTCGGCTGCTACCTTTTCATGGACCACCAGTGTTTCAATCGCATTGCAGACAGAAGGGCGTTGCGCCTTTGCATTTTTGACAATTTCAAGAGCCATTTCTAGTTGCGCAGCCGAATCAACGTACACATGGTTATTGCCAGTCCCGGTCTCAATGACGGGAACTGTCGCACTAGTTTTAACGCGTTGTATCAGGCCTGAGCCGCCTCGCGGAATCAAGACATCTAGATAGTCATTCAGATGCATCATCTCAGCGGCAACCTCGTGAGAAGTATCGTTGACAAATTGGATCATTGCCGAGTCCAATTGATGATCGCGCAGTGTCCTTTGCATAAGGGCAACGAGTGCTTGATTTGAAAAGAAAGCTTCTTTGCCGCCACGCAAAATGACTGCATTACCGGATTTGAAACACAAGCTGGCTGCATCAGTCGTGACGTTAGGTCGTGACTCAAAGATGATCCCAATGACTCCTAAAGGGACACGTTGCTGCCCGATCATTAATTGGTCCTCTGTGCGCCACATTTTTTCTACCACACCAATGGGATCAGGTAATTGGGCGACTTGACGGATGCCTTCAGCCATTTCGTTGATTCGTTCTGGCGTCAAGCGCAGACGATCGATCATAGGATCAGGAATCCCATGGTCTTTCGCCCGATCCAAATCCTGTTGGTTTGCGGATAAAAGAGCAGCGCTCTGCTCTTCTAAATCTTGCGCCATCTGTATCAAAACATCATTTTTTTGCAGGCTTTCTAATTGACTCAATTGCTGAGCCGCTCGCTTGGCCTGCTTTCCTAACGTATTCATTAAATTATCCATGCAATCTAAGCCTCCTTAAATAATGTTCCGACGTCTACACCTGCTAAGATATCAAAAATTATTCGTGGAGGTTTGCCATTGGCCAAAACCATCGCGCTGTTAGAGTCTAGGACTCTTTGAGCGGCTCTCAATTTACTAGCCATGCCACCTGTGCCAAAGCGACTGCCTTCACCGCTCGCTTGTTCCATCAACGTTTGATTGATCGTTGAAATGGTCGAGTATAGGACGGCTTGCTTGTTTTTTGAAGGATTATCAGAATAAAAGCCGTCAATGTCGCTTAACATGATCAAGACATCCGCGTCCATCAATTGCGCGACGATCGCTGACAATTCATCATTGTCCCCAAATTTTCTTGTGTGGTCCATTTCGTCGACCGCGACGGTATCGTTTTCGTTGATAATAGGAACGATTCCCATTGAAAGCAACTGCTCCAATGTGTTGATTACATTTTTGCGACTCTCAGGAAAGTCTACGACGTCACGTGTCAATAAAACTTGCGCAGTCTGCTGACTATAAACTAAGAAGCGCTGATTATAGATGTGCATCAGCTCAGATTGCCCGACCGCCGCAACCGCTTGTTGTATTGGAATGTCTTGCGGACGTTCTGGAATACTAAGTTTGTCCATCCCAACACCGATGGCGCCGGATGAAACTAATATTATTTCTTTCCCTTGATTACAAAGGTCAGTGAGTACAAATGCTAATTGATCAATACCAGCAAAATTGATCTTGCCGTTTGGATGGATCAAGGAACTCGTCCCGATCTTCACCACGATCCGATTCACGGATCTTAAAAAGTCTCTCATGTTTCCACCTCTTCACTTAGCCACCAGCGAGGAAGATATTGTTTTGGATTTTATCATATTCTAATTAATATTTCATCAATTATTTACGAATTCTCGGTTTTTTTTATTTATCTGGGATTTAAGAAATCTAACACGCTTTATTTTTTTATCATTTAAAAAAATTGGATTCTTTATAAAACAAGCGCTAAGATTGAAATAAAATTCCACTTAGGCATTTGAAGTTCATTAAAACGGCTTTTCTTTTGTGAGCTCTTCTAGTAAAATGTATGAGAATGTGTCAGGAAAGGAGCGGTGAAAATGGTATCAACTGGAATCGTAGTATTGATCGCAGTAATCGCTGCACTATTAGGTGCTGTCGGCGGTTTCTTCTTAGCTCGTAAATATATGCAAGACTATTTCAAAAAGAATCCTCCAATCAATGAGGATATGTTGCGCCAAATGATGATGTCGATGGGTCAAAAGCCTTCAGAGAAAAAGATTCGTCAAATGATGCAGCAAATGAAAAACCAACAGTAATTTTGAAAGGACAATCGTCGTTTGATGATTGCCCTTCTTTTTTGATTAGCACTGAAAAGAATCGCCAAAACAAATCTGCTGGAGCAAAGTCGCGTCAATCTTTTATAGTCATGGCTGATGAAGAAAAGCATGTAATTACTAAAAGTAAGCAGATTTGTCGACAGAACATATTCTGGGTTGTAAAGTAAAGGCGAACGGGAGGAATGTCTGAATGTATGATGTAATTATTATCGGCGCGGGTCCAGCAGGGATGACCGCAGCCTTATATGCTTCACGATCGAACTTAAAAGTTCTTTTAATTGAACGTGGTGCGCCAGGCGGACAAATGAACAATACCGCTGAAGTAGAAAATTACCCGGGATTTGAATCGATCATGGGTCCAGAACTTGCGATGAAGATGTATGACGGTGTCTCGAAATTCGGGACTGAAAATGCCTATGGAATTGTCCAAGATATCAAAGATCACGGGGATTACAAAGAAGTCATCACGGAAGAACAAAGCTACGAAGCAAAAACAATCATTATTGCGACAGGCTGTGTCCATCGGAAATTGGGTGTGCCTGGAGAAGAATCTTTTGCTGGCCGCGGTGTATCTTACTGTGCGGTTTGTGATGGTGCCTTTTTCCGCAACAAACGTTTGATCGTTGTTGGCGGTGGCGATTCAGCAGTTGAAGAGGCGATCTACTTAACTCGCTTTGCCTCTGAGGTCGTTATTGTTCACCGTCGGGATGAATTGCGAGCACAAAAAATTATTCAAGACCGTGCGTTTGCAAATGAAAAAATCTCATTTATTTGGGACAGCGTTGTAGAAGAAATCGTCGGAAACGAGATGGTGGTGACAGGTGCACAAATCCGTAACGTTAAAACGGAGGAAGTTCATCTGGAACCAGCGGATGGTGCATTCATTTATGTAGGATTGGAACCATTGACAGAACCGTTTAAAGCTAGCGGGATCACCAATGCTGCTGGATGGATCGAAACAGATCCTGAAATGAAGACGAAAATCCCTGGAGTTTTCGCTATCGGCGATGCACGTGAAAAGGATCTGCGTCAAATCACGACGGCTGTTGGTGAAGGCGGGATCGCAGGCCAACAAGTCTATAAATACATTGAAGCACAAGATTAACATATGAGTATAGTCGACTAAACAGTCGGCTGTGATCAGAAAAGGAAAAGAGTATCTAATCATTGATTAGATGCTTTTTTTTGGCTAAATAACCATCAAAAGGGAAATCATGCTACAATTGTCCAAAACTATTACACGCTTTCAGCGAGAGATTAAAAAATAATTGTTAGAACGGCGGGAGGAAAGCCTGTGTCAACGATAAAATTACGTGCATACCAGCAACGAGTAATGGATCAATTGGCTCATTATTTGGATAATGACAGTATCCACATCGTTGCGCCACCGGGATCAGGAAAAACAATTTTAGGAATGGCGCTTGTAGAGAAGATTCAAAGAAAAACGTTGATTCTCGTCCCTTCATTACTATTAAAAAAACAATGGATCGAAGTGATTCAGAAGGATTTTCCACAATGGGAGTTCTCAGAAGACCTTTTTTCTTCAAAAAGAATCACCGTTACCACTTATCAAGATGTATATAGTAAAAGAAAGGAACTTCAAGATTATTTTTCCAAACAGGAAATCGGCTTTCTAGTGATGGATGAATCACATCATTTAAAGAAAAGCTGGTCTGATCTGCTTCTGAATTTGAAAGAAGGGGCTGAGGGGTTGCAGACACTGGCCCTGACAGCGACACCGCCTTTTGATGCAAATCAAAAGGAATGGCGTACGTACATTCGACTGACCGGAGCCATTGATGAAGAGATATCTGTTTCTGAATTGATCAATGAAGAAGTTCTTGCTCCTTATCAGGATTATGTTTATTTGGCTCCCGTTACAAAGAAATTGCAGGCGCAATATGATGAATTCTTAGAGAAACAAAATAAAATCGTGGAGGTTCTTTGCAGCCAGCAAGAAGTGACGGATTTTTTATTGATTCAGGAGTTTATCCAACACCCCCTCACCCAAACAGAATTTATCTATGAAAATTTTGAGAGTTACTTGAGCTGTTTATTCTATTTAAATGAGCAAAACTATCAATTCAGTGAGGATCATTGGCGGGTATTAGGAACTAAGCGAAACAAGTTTACTATCCCTCAGCAGACAAGAAAAAGTCTTGTTGATTTGTACCAGTATCTATATCAGGCAGCACCAGAATTAAAGGTGTTTCAATCTCTCGCAAAAACAGGTTGGTTGTATGATGAAAAACTCCAGCTTTTCCCTGATTTTGAAAAAAAGAATCATTCAACTATCGTGTTAATGAAGGAAGCGATCGAACATATCGTGGTGAAGGAAGAAAGCTATTTGGGAACCGAACTTCGGTGTGTCCTCCTCTTTGATTACATAAAGCAAGAAGTTTTAGCTGGGAAAGAGGCTTATTTAGAATATGGGGTTGCCCCGGCCTTCTTATCGCTAAAAAATCTGATTCGCCCGGAAACCTCTTTGGCAGCGGTCTGCGGTGAGTTTCTCATTATCAATGAAAAACTTTACCAAGCCTATTTTTCAGCGTATAGCGAATATCAAAGAGAAAAGACGCTTGGTGACTATAGGTATCTAGCGATGACGGATAAAAATCGCAGTGACTTATTGGCGCTGGCTACGCAACTGCTGAACACAGGGGAGATCCATCTTTTGATTGGGACAGTAAGCTTGCTAGGTGAAGGGTGGAATTGTCCGGCTGTCAATACGATCATCATGGGAAATGCGGCCGGTTCGTATGTTCAAACGCAACAGATTCGCGGCCGAGGATTGCGTCGATTTGGAGAAGAGAAATTTACTAATATTTGGCATATCGGAGCTATTTATCCCAATAGCCCCTTTATAGAACAGCCACATTTTTCATCTGTTTTGAAGCGTTTGACCTATATTGAAGGTTTAAGTTCGATGGAAGATTCACCTATGATCACCACAGGGATTGAACGGTTCGAATTGCCCGATGTACCAGATAGCCAGGCGATCACTGGTTACACACAAAACAATCTTTACCGAGCAAAAGAACGGGAGAAGCAGTTCTTGCTTTGGAAGACCGCCTTGAAGCAAGGGTCTCGATTGGCAATGCCTTTGTTTGTTCGAAGTCAGCCGAAAGAAGTGGATAGACAGAGTGAAGCACTCTCGTTGAACGTCAAGAGAACCGAAACGTTAACTCTGTTCCAAGCCTTTTTTAGAGGGATTTTGCCATCCTATTTTAAAGAAAGAAAAAGAAGGAGAAGCTGGGAAAACTCTTGTCAGATGCGGGAGAAGTTGATTCGAGCGCTTTATCGATTGCTCTTCGATGAAGGGATACTTTCTGAGAAAACACCTCTGATCATTGATTGGAATGAAGCATCATTTTCCTGCGAAATCGTCGCAAGTTATCATCAAGAGAAATTATTCAATGTATTGGCTGATGAACTGCTAGGGGAGATCGACACGCCGCGCTATCTTCTAAAAATAAAAAAAGAATACTTCGGAATACCAAGCCGCTACAGTAAAAATAAAAAGGCAGCATACACCTTTTTGTCAGCCGTAAAAAAACAGGGGCTATCCGCGGAGATCTTTTATACAAAAAATATTTCTGGACGGAAGCAGTTGATCCGTGCACGATTGAATACGCTGCAAGCTTCTGATACCTTAGCCATTATCGAACGGAAAATTTGGCGGTGATAATTTAAGAATCTTTCTTATAATAAGGGGGATAAACGAAACGAGTATTTCTGGGAATCTTTACAAAAAATAGCATTTCTTTTTACTAGCGAGTCGAATATGATGTAAGTTTTCTTTGCTGAATATAACACTAATGGTATACTTAAATGGTAAGAAAATTTTGAAAGAGGTGTGTTTCATGTCTTGGCAACAAGTTTATGAACAATGGATTGATTCAGATAAATTAGATGAAAAAATGCGCAAAGAATTACAAGATTTAGAGGAAGATCCAGAACGTAAAAAAGATGCATTTTATAAACAGCTAGAATTTGGAACAGCAGGTATGCGAGGCGTTTTAGGACCTGGTGTCAATCGGATGAATATTTTTACCATTCGTCAAGCAACAGAAGGATTGGCTCGTTTTATGGATACACAAGATCCCGAGACAAAACGTCGTGGTGTAGCGATTGCCTATGATTCACGCCACATGTCACCAGAATTTGCTATGGAAGCAGCAAAAACATTAGCTAAGCATGATATTCCTTCATTTGTATTTGAAAGCTTGCGGCCAACACCGGAATTATCTTTTGCCGTTCGTTTTGAAAATGCCTTCACGGGGATCATGATCACGGCATCTCATAACCCGGCAGAGTACAATGGCTACAAAGTCTATGGGGAAGATGGGGGCCAAATGCCGCCAGAAGATGCAGATGCATTGACTCGTTTTGTACGAGATGTGGAGAATCCGTTAGAAATTGAAGTATTATCTGATGACGAAATCAAAGACAGCGAATTGATCACGATCATCGGCGAAGAGGTCGATACGGAATATTTGAAAGAAATCAAATCTGTAACGATCAATCAAGAGCTGATCAACGAAATGGGCAAAGAACTGAAGCTGGTTTACACGCCATTACACGGCACTGGGAAAATGCTGGGGGAAAAAGCTTTAGCGCAAGCTGGTTTTGAAAAATTTGTGCTGGTACCGGAACAAGCTGTTGCAGATCCAGATTTTTCAACAGTAAAATCACCAAATCCTGAAGAGCATTCCGCGTTTGAATATGCGATAAAATTGGGGGAACAAGAAGGCGCAGACCTGTTGATCGCAACAGATCCTGATGCCGATCGTCTTGGCGCTGCTGTTCGTCTTCCAGATGGACGTTATGAAGTCTTAACGGGCAATCAGATCGGTGCGATCATGATTCGCTACATTTTAGAAGCGCACAAACAAGCAGGGACATTACCTGAAAATGCTGTCGTTTTGAAATCAATCGTTTCAAGTGAATTAGCAACGACTATCGCAGATTCTTATAAAGTAAAAATGATCGATGTTTTGACTGGGTTCAAGTTTATTGCTGAAAAGATCCAACAATACGAAGAAGACCATTCTCAAACGTTCATGTTTGGCTTTGAAGAAAGCTACGGCTATTTGATCAAATCATTTGTTCGTGACAAGGATGCGATCCAAGCATTGGTGTTATTGGCTGAAGTAGCTGCGTATTACAAAAAACAAGGCAAGACATTGTACGATGGGTTGCAGGATATTTTTGAAGAATACGGCTACTATGCAGAAAAAACTATTTCGGTTACACTTAGCGGAGAAAAAGGTGCCGAAGAAATCAAAGCGATCATGGGGAACCTGCGGAGCGAATCACCAAAATCATTTGCAAGTACAGAAGTTGTATTAACGGAAGATTTCAAAACATCAAAAGCTGTGAGTGCTGACGGATCAGAGAAATCCATCGATATGCCATCCTCCGATGTGTTGAAATATACCTTGGCAGATGAAACGTGGTTAGCCATCCGACCTTCTGGTACAGAACCAAAAATCAAATTCTATATCGGCGTGAAGGGCGATTCTCATGAGGCTGCTGCAGAAAAAATTGCGACCTATGAGGAAGCAATCCGTAAAATCGCTGAATAAATGAGGGCTATAAATGAAGGAACACGAAGAATTTCAAGCAGTAAGTCAATTTTTTAAAGTTTTGAGTGATCCGACACGGTTAAAAATTTTAATGTTCCTAAAAGAGGGAGAGCGGAATGTGTCATCGATCAGTGAAACATTAGCGATGGAGCAGTCCGCGGTCTCTCATCAATTAAAATTATTGCGTGATAACCGATTAGTCAAAGCGCGTCGTGATGGAAAGGCAATGCTTTATAGTCTAGACGATCAGCATGTCTTAGATGTTCTAGAGCAGACCTTTCGACACGTCTTGCATCAATAAAGAGAGGCTTTTCCAAAATTTTTGGAAAAGCTCTTTTTTTTTACAAAAATTTTGTTATACTGATAGCTAACTATTAGAATACGATGAAATTACTTTTAATACGAATGTAATTTAACGGAGGCGGAATATGGAAAAAGCAGTCAAGGTGGGTTTATTAGGTTTAGGTGTGGTAGGTACCGGTGTCTTAGAGATTTTGGCAGATCATCAAGAGAAAATTGAAAAAAGTATTGGCGGCCCCTTGCTTGTAACGAAAGCCTTGATTCGACCGAATGAGGACAAAAGTGCGTTAGCGGAGAAATATCATTTGGAACTGGTTACCGAATTGGACGCGATTCTGAATGATCCAGAGATCGATATCGTCGTAGAGGTTATGGGGCGTATCGAACCCGCTAAGACATTCATCAAAGAAGCTTTGGTAGCTGGCAAGCATGTGGTGACAGCGAACAAAGACTTGTTGGCTCAGCACGGCAGTGAGCTAGTGGATCTAGCACGTGAGCAGCAACGTAATTTGTACTACGAAGCAAGCGTTGCTGGCGGTATCCCGATCTTGCGGACGATCGCCAACAGTTTAGCGGCGGATGATATTACTGAAGTGCTAGGGATCGTCAACGGCACAACAAACTATATGCTGACGAAGATGGTGCAGGAGCATCGTACGTATGAGGAAACATTGAAGGAAGCACAGGTACTAGGCTTTGCGGAAAGCGATCCAACAAACGATGTCGACGGGATTGATGCGGCATATAAAATGGTTATTTTAAGTAAATTTGCATTTGGTATGTCCATTACGATGGATCAAGTCAAAATCAAAGGAATTCGAGGACTCGCTGCAAAAGATGTTCTGGTGGCGGACCAGCTTGGTTACACCGTTAAATTGATCGGTTCAACCATCAAAAAAGAGGACACGATCTCAGTGGAAGTCGGCCCCGTTTTGGTTCCTCATACGCATCCACTCGCCTCTATCCACAATGAAATGAATGCTGTTTTTGTTAAGAGCTCAGGAATCGGTGAGTCCATGTATTATGGACCTGGTGCGGGCTCACGTCCGACAGCAACAAGTATCGTGGCAGATCTGATGACGATCGCTAACAAGATGAAGAAAAATACAGTGGGCCATCGTTTTACAGGGTATACGCAGCCAACTAAATTAACATCGCCGAGTGAAAATATTAGTAAATACTTTTTATCGCTGGAAATGCCGGACGAGCCTGGACAATTCTTGAAACTTGCTGAGATTATGACGCAGACGCAAGTAGGCTTTGAACAAGTTGTTCAGGAAAAAGCGGATGGGGAAAATGCACGTGTTGTCGTGGTCACACATGAGACATCAGAGACAAAGATGAACCAAATCCAAGAAGAAATCAAAGAAAAAACAACATATAAAGTAGTATCGTTGATGAAAGTTATGGGGGAATAAACATGTACGAAGGTCTATTAAAGCAATACAAAGAATATTTGCCAATCACAGATAAAACGCCTCAGATTGCTCTAGCGGAGGGAAATACCCCGCTCATTCCTTTAAAGAATTTATCAGAAGAACTGGGGATTACCTTATATGGAAAATATGAAGGGCTAAATCCTACAGGATCATTTAAAGATCGCGGAATGGTGATGGCAGTTGCCAAAGCGGTAGAGGATGGTGCGAAGGCGATCATCTGTGCATCGACAGGCAACACGAGTGCAGCCGCGGCTGCCTATGCCACACGTGCGGGTATCAAAGCGTATGTCGTAATTCCTGACGGCAAGATCGCGATGGGTAAATTGGCCCAAGCGATTGCTTACGGAGCGGACATCATTTCGATCCCTGGAAATTTCGATGAAGCACTAAAGGCAGTTCGTGATATTGCTGAGACCGAAGCGGTAGCGTTAGTCAATTCAGTAAATCCATACCGCTTAGAAGGACAGAAAACGGCCGCTTTTGAAATCTGTGAACAACTAGAAAAAGCGCCAGATGTTTTGGCGATCCCTGTGGGAAATGCTGGAAATATTTCTGCTTACTGGAAAGGGTTCAAAGAATGGCATGAGAAAAAAGGAACAGCCTTGCCGCGTATGCACGGCTTTGAAGCCGAGGGGGCCGCTGCGATCGTGAGAGGTGAAGTCATTGAAGCGCCGGAAACGGTTGCTACAGCAATCCGAATCGGTAATCCAGCTAGCTGGAAGTTGGCCGAAGCAGCCCGCGACGAATCGAAGGGCCATATTGATTCAGTGACAGATGAGGAAATTTTGAATGCTTATCGCAAAGTTGCAGCACAAGAAGGTGTTTTTGTTGAGCCAGGCTCAGCGGCTTCACTGGCAGGTGTGATCCAGCACGTGAAAAATGGACGGATCAAGCCTGGTGAAACAGTAGTGACAGTCTTCACTGGAAACGGCTTGAAAGACCCAGATACAGCAATCAACGAAACAACGATCACGATTAATAAGATGAGTGACTTGGAGGACATGCGCCGACACTTACGTGAAGGAGTGGCTTCTCTATGAAAATCCGCGTCCCAGCCACTAGTGCAAACTTAGGCCCAGGATTTGATTCATGTGGTATCGCGCTCTCTCAGTATTTGACGATCGATATCGGTCCAGAAACAAAAAAATGGCAGATCAAGCATCAGTTAGGCAGTGAGATTCCTTCTGATGAACAGAATTTATTGATCCAAACGGCGTTAGATCTTGCGCCCAACTTGACACCGCACCAGATCACGATGACTTCAGACATTCCGATCGCTCGAGGTCTGGGAAGCAGTTCATCCGTCGTTGTAGCGGGAATCGAACTAGCAAATCGACTAGGAAATCTAGGGATGACGCCGCAAAGAAAAGTGACTTACGCGACAAAAATCGAGGGGCATCCAGACAATGTCGCCCCAGCAATATGCGGTGATTTTGTAGTGGCGAGTTATAACAATAATGAAGTGAATTTTGTGAAGCATGCCTTTCCTGATTGCGATGTGATTGCCTTCATTCCAAATCATGAGTTATTGACCTCGGAAAGTCGCGCTGTTTTACCCAAAGAAATGTCTTATCGAGATGCGGTAAAAGCCAGTTCAATCGGGAATGTTATGATCGCAGCAGTTTTGAACGGCAATTTGCCCTTAGCTGGAAAAATGATGGAGCGAGACATTTTGCATGAAAGTCACCGCCAGCATTTAGTTCCTCATTTGAAGAAAATTCGTGAGTTTTGTAAAGTTTATGGCGGGTACGGCAGCTTTTTAAGCGGTGCAGGTCCAACAGTCTTAGTTTTGACACCGCCTGAGAATACAGAAAAACTGGTCACAGCCTTGAAAGCCTTTGACCATGAAGCAATGATCGATGTGCTTTCTGTTGAAAAAGAAGGCGTCCAAATATTTTAATTGCGTTGAAGAGAAGAGTACAAGGAATCGGACTTGACAGAGAGCTTCGGGAATTGAGAAGAAGCAGCAGCGATTCATTGGAAGATGGCCTTGGAGCAATTGTCTTTATCAGACACGGGAATGCCCGTTACAGCAGTTCGTAGCAATACGACACAAGATCAGTCTTGCAAGAGACTGGTAAACTAAGGTGGTACCACGGCACTCCCGTCCTTTCAATATGAAAAGACGGGAGTTTTTTGTGAGTTTCACTTCCTGCTTCAGCAGGATAGTGAAATCATATGCGTATGAGAATCATGCATTTTATTATAATAAATAAATGAAAAAATCAATCGAAAACAGGAGGGAATAATTATGGAATTTGAAACAAAATGTTTACATGCAGGCTATCAACCGGAGAATGGGGAACCTCGGGTGCTCCCAATTGTTCAGAGCACGACCTACGCTTATGAGTCTACGGAAGAGATCGGAAAATTGTTTGATTTGGAAGCAGCCGGCTATTTTTATACTAGGTTGGCGAACCCAACGACAGGTGCAGTGGAAGCAAAAATCGCAGCGCTTGAGGGTGGGGTGGGCGCTTTATGTACATCTTCTGGTCAAGCAGCTACCTTCTATGCGGTATTGAATATCTTAGAAGCCGGCGATCATTTGATTTCTTCCAGCTACATCTATGGCGGGACCTACAACCTATTTGCCCATACATTCAGAAAGATGGGTATCGAAGTAACTTTTATCGATCAAGATGCTTCAAAAGAAGAAATACTGAAGGCGGCGAGACCAAACACTAAAGCTATTTTTGGTGAAACGATCGCGAACCCTGCGGTGAAAGTTTTGGACCAAGAAAAATTTGCGACGATCGCCAAAGAATTAGCTGTTCCCTTTATTATTGATAACACGTTTGCGACGCCATACTTCTGTCGTCCTATCGAATTTGGTGCAAATATCGTTATCCATAGTACAACAAAATACTTGGATGGTCATGCAGTGCAAACAGGTGGCGTGATTGTGGATGGTGGAAATTTTGATTGGAACAACGGAAAATTCCCGCAGCTTTCGGAACCAGATGAAACGTACCACGGAATCGTATACACAGAAAAATTTGGAGAAGCTGCTTATATTACGAAAGCGCGTGTTCAACTGATGAGGGATCTAGGGGCGACACCGTCTCCGCAAAATTCATTCCTACTTAATCTTGGCATGGAAACTTTGCCGGTTCGGATGGATCGTCATTATGAGAATGCATTGACGATTGCGAACTTTTTAAACCAGCAGCCGGCGATTAAAAAGGTTTATTATCCCGGATTGGAAAGCGATGAAAATTATGAATTGGCTCAAAAATATGTTCCAAACGGATTATGCGGGGTGATCTCAGTTGAGTTTGCAGATGGGAAAGAAACAGCAGCGAAATGGTTGGATGCGCTAGAATTAGTGTCATTAGAAGTTCACGTAGCAGACATACGAACCTGCGCATTGCATCCTGCAACATCGACACATCGTCAACTGACGGATGAAGAACTGCATCAAGCGGGAATTTCTCCAGGATTGGTTCGTGTATCCTGTGGAATTGAGAATGTAAAGGATATTCTTGCTGACTTGCGCCAAGCTTTTGACAAATTGGAGGGGTAATGTATGCCGATTCGTTTGAAGCCAGATTTTCCAGCAACGTCTGTTTTAGAATCTGAAGATATTTTTGCGATCGATAACTCTCGAGCGGAGCATCAAGACATTCGTCCACTGAAATTAGTGATCTTGAATTTGATGCCGAATAAAATCGATACCGAAATCCATCTGCTGCGATTGATCAGTCAGAGCCCTTTACAGATCGATGTGGACTTTTTAAAGGTAGCAAGCCATGAGCATAAAAATACAAGTAAAAATCATTTAGATAAGTTTTATCTGGAGTTTTCACAGGTGAGAGAGTCTTGCTATGATGGGTTGATCATCACGGGCGCTCCGATTGAACAAATGAGGTTTGAAGAAGTGGATTACTGGTCGGAGCTGGTAGAAATTATGGCATGGAGCCAGACTTCTGTAACGTCGGTCGTGCATATTTGCTGGGGAGCACAAGCCGGTTTGTATTATCATTTCGGAGTGGAAAAGGTTCCCTTTGAGGAGAAGTTGTTTGGAATCTTTAAACAGGACATTGAACACCACTTTCGTTTATTTAGAGGATTTGATGACCGTTTTTGGATGCCGCAATCTCGGTATACGGGAATCAATGAAGAGCAAGTTCGTCAGAAAAAAATCAAGGTAATCGCCAAAGATGAGAACGAACGATCAGCGATCTTGATCTCTGAAGATGAGCATGACATTTTCCTAATGGGGCATTTCGAGTACGCAACGGATACCTTGGAAAAGGAATACTTACGGGATCATGAACGTGGATTGGACACGGCCAAGCCTGCAAATTATTATGAGAACGGGGAAATTTACAATTATTGGCGGGCTCACGCACAGTTGTTTTATCACAACTGGCTAAATGACGTCTATCAAATAACTCCGTATCGCTTAGAGCGGATTCGTGAATTACAAGACGAAAGAAAGCTGGGATCGTAAAGATCTCAGCTTTCTTCTTCCATAAAGTAATAACTATGGTCTTCTAAATCTAAGGCACTCATGATCATAGCAGCAGTCTCTTCAATAGAGAGTGTTGCAACATTGATGATTTCACAGCCCAATTTGTGATAAAGCTCATTGGCAAATTTGAGCTCCGCTTGAATTTTTTCACGATCGGAGTAAGCTGTTTCAGGATTCAATCCGTAGGCACGCATGCGTTCTTTGCGGATACCGATCAGCACTTCTGGATCATTCGTCAATCCGACGATTTTTTTCGGATCAATTTCAAAGAGTTGTTTTGGAATATGCGCTTGCGGTATCAACGGCAAGTTGGCGACCTTTAAGTTTTTATTTGCTAAATATAAACTTAATGGCGTTTTTGAAGTTCTGGATACGCCAAGCAGCACAACATCTGCTTCTAAAAATCCGCGGGGGTCTTTTCCGTCGTCATATTTGACTGCAAATTCCATCGCTTTGATCCGTTTGAAGTAATTTTCATTTAAATGGTGCAAGGCACCTCGTTCGCCCGTCGGTTCAAGATGTGCTCGTCGGCCGATCTCACTGACGACAGGATTCAATAGGTCCATTGTAAACAGGTCTTTGTCTTCACAAAATTCCTTTGCGATTTTTGCTAATTTTGGATCGATCAATGTATAAATGATCATACCGTTTTCGGCTTTTGCATCATTTAAAGCTTTCATCAATAATTCTTCCGTGTGAACAAAGGTACGACGGAAGAGACAAAATTCTACGGTAGGGTATTGTGCCATCGAGGCTTGGGCAAGCTTAGATGCAGTCTCCCCAGCAGAATCGGAGATGATGAAAATAGTGACTAACTCATTTTGTTTTTCGCTATTCATAAAAATAATCTCCCTTGCAATCAAGAATAATTTATTATACCATATTGTTTATTCGGAATCATTACACTTTGAAACGAGGGATACCATGACACAGACGACTTTATTAGAAAAGGCCTTGTCGAAGGTAAAAGAAAATGGCTTTAAATACACAAAAAAACGTGAAACATTACTCGATTATTTAATCAAATCCAATCGCTATGTTGCTGCTCGTGAAGTCTATGATTATTTAAACGATCAATTTCCAGGATTGAGCTATGATACCGTCTATCGTAATTTGAGAGAATTTTGTGAAATCGGCCTGATCGAGGATACTGAATTACAGGGTGAAATGAAGTTCCGATTCAGTTGCAGTGAAAATTTTGAGCACCATCATCATTTTATATGTACCGTTTGCGGAATGACGAAAGAGATCCACATGTGCCCAATGAACTTTTTTAAAGAACAACTGGATGGCTGTGAAATTGAAGGACATCGCTTTGAGCTATACGGCCGATGTGAAAAATGCCAAAAAGTTAATGAATAAATTAAGAATTAAAATTCTTCAGTGCCTTGACTCAAAATAGCCCATTGGATATAATAACTTATGGACGGTCTTGTTGTTTGGAAGTACATTTCAATAACAAAAACGGTTACATTTCAAGCCCGGAGGGAGGGAATTTATATGTCAAAAACAGTGGTTCGTAAAAATGAATCTCTTGACGATGCTCTTCGTCGCTTCAAACGTTCCGTTTCAAAAGCAGGGACTCTACAAGAATCTCGCAAACGTGAATTTTATGAAAAACCAAGCGTGAAACGTAAGAAAAAATCAGAAGCAGCTAGAAAACGTAAGAAATTCTAGTCTGTGAACGGAGTGATTCTATTGTCACTACTTACTACCTTGAATGAAGACATGAAGCAAGCGATGCGAGCAAAAGACAAAGAGACTTTGCAAGTGATCCGGATGCTTAAAGCTTCGATTCAAAATGAGCAGATCAAAAAAGGTCAGGATTTGAACGATGAAGAAGAACTGACAGTTTTATCTCGTGAGATGAAACAGCGTCGAGACTCTTTAGCCGAGTTTGAAAAAGCTGATCGCACCGATTTGGCCGATAAAGTCAAAAAGGAAATCGTAATTGTTGAAAACTATTTGCCGGCTCAGCTTTCTGAAGAGGAGATCCGTGCAATCGTTACAGAAGCAGTTGCAAAAACAGGAGCGACTTCACCAAAGGAATTTGGTAAAGTGATGGGCGCAGTGATGCCGAAAGTCAAAGGTAAAGCCGATGGCAATCAAGTCAATGCAATCGTTAAAGAGCTTCTAAATAAGTAAGCAATAATGAAAGCCGAGAGAAGAATCTCTCGGCTTTTTTTGTCAGTCCAACTTTTCGCAGTCTAACAAAGTATGAGGTCAAAAAAAGTTGATAAATTCAAACAGTGAGCAAGCTGTTTAGTTGGATGATATGCGTACGAAAATAAAATCATTTTTCCTGCCCTTGGAAAAATGAATTCAGACAGAATGAGCTAGCTGCCCGTTATGCTTCTAAAGTTTACAGAACTTGAGCAACATGAATGGGTATTGGTAAGGTTAGAAAAAGGCATGCAAAGGGAGAAATCTTGGCTAGGCTCTTGAAAAATGGAAGTCATCTATTATAATAGGGGAACTCTAATCAAGAAAGAAATTTGGTCAATCCCTCTCATTATTCGTAAGTGACGGGATTTAGCTGGAAAATGACTCATTTTTTTAGTAAGCTCACTTGTTTATTAGGTTGTTTTTAACTAAAGTTTAGACAATTTTTCTTTTATTTAGAGTGTGGTATTATAAGAAGGAATGATTTACGAAGGGATGAGCGCTTGTTGAATAGCAACGATTTTGAGTCGTTAGAAATAAAGCTTGATGGGAAAGATGACATCAGTATGCTTTTAGGTACCCATGATAAGCACATAAAATTTTTAGAAGACAATACAGAAACGACGATCAATACTCGCGGTGAAATGATCCAGATTATTGGACCAAAGGATGAAACCAAGCTGGTGGGTGATGTGATCCGTACATTGCAATTGCTGATTGATCGCGGCATCAAGGTGGCTACGCCTGACGTCATGACCGCATTGCGTCTCGCACGCGAAGATCACTTGGATGAATTTATTATGATGTATGAAGAAGAATTGCTGAAGGATCGTAATGGGAAGCCTATTCGCCCTAAAAATATTGGGCAGAGCCGCTATATTGCAGCCGTACGAAAATCAGATGTAGTATTTGGTGTTGGCCCAGCCGGAACTGGGAAAACGTATCTGGCGATCGTGATGGCTATTGCTGCGTTGAAAAAGGGAGAAGTCCAACGCATTATTTTGACGCGTCCAGCAGTAGAAGCAGGAGAAAGTCTGGGCTTCTTGCCAGGCGATTTAAAGGAAAAGGTAGACCCGTATTTGCGTCCAATGTACGATGCGCTGCATCAAATTTTTGGTGTAGAGCATACCAACCGTCTATTAGAGCGGGGCGTCATCGAGATTGCGCCTTTGGCTTATATGCGTGGACGTACGTTAGATGATGCGTTCGTTATTCTAGATGAGGCGCAAAATACGACGATCTCACAAATGAAGATGTTTTTGACGCGTCTTGGGTTTAATTCTAAGATGATCGTCAATGGGGATACTTCTCAGGTGGACCTTCCGAGAGGCCAAGTCAGTGGTCTGATCCATGCGGAAAGAACGTTAAAGGGAATCAAAAAAATTCGCTTCGTAAACTTTGAAACGGGGGATGTTGTAAGACACCCGGTTGTTGCAGAGATCATCGAAGCCTATGAACAAGAGAACCTACGACACCAAGAAAAGTAGTCAGGAGGGAATTGAATGTTAAATCAACCAATCAATAACTTGCTGAAAAAGTTAGGTTCAAAATTTATACCGATCATTTTAGTGGTCTTTTCAACGATATTGGTCTTGACGATGCTTACTAGCGTGCTTCAAAAGAGCGTGGACTACAAAGAAGGTCAAGTTGCTACGGAGAGTATTCGGGCCAACAAAACGATTGAAAACAAAGCGGAGACGGATCAGAAACGTCAGCTTGCTGCCGAGGCGGTGACGCCTGAGTACACATATCAATCGGATCTTGCTCAGACGCAGCATGACCGTATCAGCCAATTGATCGGGATTATTCAAAAGGCAAATAACGAGTTAGATAAAAATTATCAAACCAAAGTTTCTCAGGCAAAGGATGGCGAAAAGGTCCCTCAGCCTACTGTTGATGAACGTGTAGCGGCAGTGAAGAAAAATTTTGAAGGGTTAGACCCTGATACTGTATCCTTTTACCAAGAGCTTCCCGAAGACTTTTACCAAGCGGTCGTACAATTGGGTACGAGTGATTTGAACAAGGTCGGAACGGAAAGTTTGAAGCTGTTAGATGAACAAATGATGAAGCGGATTCGCCAGAGCGACCTTGCTGAATACAAACAGCAAGCGATCGATAAGATCCAAGCGTTAAATCTGACGGATGAAGCAAACCAAGCGATGCGCTATTTATTGGAAGAAGGCATCGTCATCAATGACTCTTTGAACCAGAAGCGAACAGACGAGCTTAAGGAACAAGCCAGTGAATCTGTTCAGCCAGTCATGATCTTCCAAGGCGAGGTAATCGTTCGTGAAGGCAGTCAAATCGACGCAAATGCTATTAACAAGTTGAAGCTGCTAGGCTTGACGAGTTCAAGCACCTCGGTTTTTCCATTGATCGCAATGATTTTAGCTGCTGTTTTACAAGGGGTGCTTCTATGGTTTTACAGTCGTCAATTTGAAGTGGAGTTTCAACGTGTACGCTTCATTTTATTCTATAGTGCGACAATGACTATTGGTGTCATTATTATGAAGATCTTGCAATCCTTCCAAGGGAGTACGTCGAATAATCTGGCGCTGTTTTTCCCAGCAGCCTTCATGCCGTTGATCTTGACCGTCTTTGTCAATCGACGGGCGGGCGCTTTGGCCGCAGTTTTTCAAACGGTTTTTGCGTTGTTTATTTATTACAAAGCTATCGGCACCAATATGCTTCCTGTCATTTTGATGACGTATCTCTTTTCTGGAACATTGGCTGTAATGGTGAAACAAAAACGGCTGTCTGACCAAGTAAAACAAGCGATGCTGTGGATCGTGGCCTTCCCGATTGTTTGGTCGATCATATTGAGTATTTACCAAGGGATGTCCTTTATGGACAGTCAGACATGGGGCCTGTTGCTGGGAGCATTCGCTGCTAGCATGCTGTCCTTTATCATGGGCATGGGACTTCAACCGTATATAGAGATTCTAGTGACAGACAGTGGTGTGATCACACTGAATGAGTTAAGCAACCCGAACCACCCGTTGCTGAAGCAATTGCTGGAGGAAGCGCCGGGGACGTACCATCACTCAATGATGGTCGCCAATCTTAGTGCCAATGCGGTAGCAGAGATCGGTGGACGTTCACTGCTGACACGAGTGGCTTGTTATTATCACGATATCGGTAAGATCCGTCACGCGAATTTCTTCGTTGAAAATCTTCCGACGGGGGCTGAAAATCCCCACAACTTCCTGTTGCCGGAAGACAGTAAGCAAATCATCTTCGGTCATGTGATCGAAGGCGCGAAAATTTTGAAAAAATACAAAATGCCGCAAATGGTCATTGATATTTGTTACCAGCATCACGGAACGACGTTGATGAAATTCTTCTACTTTAAAGCAAAAGAGCGGAATCCTGAAACAACCGAAGCGGAATTCCGTTATCCAGGACCGAAGCCTCAAACGCGTGAAGCGGGTGTGGTAAACATTGCCGACAGTTGTGAAGCAGCAGTCAGAGCAATGGACCATCCTTCGATTGATAAGATTACGGATTTTGTCCATAATTTAATCGAAGAACGGATCAGCGACGGGCAACTGGATGATTCTGGGTTGACGTTGAAAGAGATTCGAATCGTTGAGAAATCATTGATCAGCGGATTGAGCTCCACGTTCCATTCACGGATCAAGTATCCAAGAATGCAATCAGAAGCTGAAAAGATGAAAGAAGAGCAAGAGAAAAAAGGGGCAGAGTAATGGATATTACTTTTATTGATGAAACAGAGCAGGTCTCTGAAGAAAAAATACAAGAAATCGATGGTGTACTGCAATTTGCGGCAGATTATTTAAAACTACCGGAAGATACAGAAATGTCTGTGACGTTTATGGACAACGCGGCGATCCAAGTCATCAATCGCGACTATCGCGGCAAAGACGCACCGACCGATGTCATTAGTTTTGCACTGGAAGAAGAAGGGGAAAACGAGGTTCCGATCATCATGGATGAAGAAAATCCGATGCCGCGGAACCTGGGCGACATCATGATCTCTACAGAACGTGCGCGAGAACAAGCAGAAGATTACGGGCACAGTTTTGATCGTGAATTAGGATTTTTAGCCGTACACGGTTTTTTACATATCAATGGGTACGACCATATGGCTCCTGAGGATGAAAAAGAGATGTTTGGTCTACAGAAAGAGATATTAGATGCCTATGGACTTAAAAGATAAACCCGAAAAAAACAAACATTTTGTTACCTCTTTGGAATTTGCGATTCAGGGGATCAAAACCGTCTTCCAGGAAGAACGCAATATGCGGGCCCATGTCGTTTTTGGGCTGATGGCGATTCTCGTAGCCTTTTTATTAGGGGTCTCCGTGTTGGAGTGGCTCTGGATATTTTTGGCGGTCTTCTTAGTTTGGATCGTTGAGATCATCAACACGGTATTTGAGAATGTGGTGGATATGGTGACCGATTGCCACTTCCATCCAATCGGAAAAAAGATCAAGGACATGGCCGCTGGCGCAGTATTGGTGACGTCACTATTTGCGATCATCGTTGGTGTGATCATCTTTTTACCAAAAATCATTGAGCTTTTCTTTAAGTAAACTGTACTTAAGGTTCAGAAAGGAACATTTACATGTCAGAACATAAATCAGGCTTTGTGGCAATCGTTGGCCGTCCGAATGTGGGCAAATCAACATTGCTGAATCGCATCGTCGGGCAAAAAATCGCCATTATGAGTGATAAAGCGCAAACGACAAGAAATAAGATCCAAGGGGTATACACGATACCTGAAGCACAAATCGTATTCATCGATACACCCGGCATCCATAAGCCTAAGCATCGTTTAGGAGATTACATGGTGGAGATGGCTTACAGTGCACTAAGAGAAGTGGATGCGATCATGTTTATGGTCAGTGCTGAACAAAAGCGTGGCCGTGGGGACGACTTTATTTTGGAACGCTTAAGCAAACAACAAGTGCCTGTTTACTTAGTGATCAATAAGATCGATACGATCCATCCAGATGAATTGTTAGCGATCATTGATGATTATCGTACGATCATGGAATTCAAAGAGATCATTCCAATCTCCGCAACAGAAGGAAACAATGTGGAGCATCTGCTAGAGGTCTTGGTAGATCAAATGGACGAAGGACCACAATATTTCCCTGATGATCAAATCACTGACCATCCAGAATACTTCATTGTATCCGAACTGATCCGTGAAAAGGTCTTGAGTTTGACACGAGACGAGGTACCGCATTCTGTCGCGGTCGTTACAGAGTCGATGAAACGTGACGAGAACGATAAGGTTCATATTCAAGCGACGATCATCGTGGAACGGACGAGTCAAAAAGGGATCATTATCGGAAAAGGCGGCAAAATGTTGAAAAACATCGGGACGCAAGCCCGCAAAGATATTGAAACACTCTTGGCTGATAAAGTGTATTTAGAGTTATGGGTCAAAGTTCAAAAAGATTGGCGCGATAAACAAACGTATCTGCAAGATTACGGGTATCGCAAAGACGATTATTAATGGATCGAAGCTTCACGAATTTTTCGTGGAGCTTTTCTCATGAAATTGGAGGGACATCTATGGCACAAATCGGCGAGACGAAGGGGATCATCCTATTCAGTCGTGATTACAAGGAAAAGGACAAGCTGATCAAGATTTTTACTGAATCTGCTGGGAAGGTGATGTTCTTTGCCAAAGGCATTCATCGGGCGAATAATCCGTTGCAGACGGCTGTTCAACCCTTCACCGAGGCTGTCTTTATCGGGAATTTGAAAACAGATGGGCTGTCCTTTCTCAACAGTGCAAAGGAGATCCATCCGTTGCGGAAGCTGCAGGAGGACATCTTTCTAAATGCCTATGGGTCCTATATTTTAGGGCTAGCGGATGCGGCGATTGAAGACCATGTCTATGATCCAGCGCTTTATGGCTTTACAAGAGAAGCGTTGCAGCGAATGAATGATGGTGAAGACGGCGAGACGATCATGAACATCTATGAAATACAGATCATGCAGCGCTTTGGTGTCTCATTGAATTGGCAGGCTTGCGGAGTTTGCGGCAAAAAAACGGGCGCCTTTGATTTTTCATCGAAGTATAACGGGATCTTGTGTCAGGAGCATTGGGATCTAGATTCTCATCGCTACCATGCAGATCCGAGAGCGATTTATTTTCTTCGGATGTTCAATAGTATCACCTACGAAACGATCAATACGATCAGTCTAAAACCGGAAACAAAAAAAGCGATCCGGCAAACGCTGGATCAATTGTATGAAGAATATATCGGGTTGCATTTAAAAAGTAAAAAATTCATTGATCAAATGAGTGGGTGGCAAGATGTTTTAAAGCCAAAAGAGGAAGAATAAGCTGCTGTACCAAATCGGTGCGGCAGCTTATTTTTTTGTCTTCAGTCGTTTGCAAATAGCAAACCAAGTGAGGCTGCCAAAAAAGGATAAGAAACAATAGAGAAAAAGCATTTCTCCCGTTAAGTGATTCTGATAGAGGATAGCCGAGGCGAATGTCCCAGTGATCAAAAAGTAAAAGAAATAAACGAGTAACCTTGCTCTATTCGTCCAATCCGTCTTTTTCTCAATGAGATAGGAAAAGGGTAAGAAAAAAAGAACGACGGCAATCGAAAAGGCACGTTTCGCTGACCAGCCGTGTAGAAATAAGTCGCGGAACGAGTCAAATAGAAGTGCTGCAACAAATAGCCCTAGAAATAATAAAAGGTTTTGGTCTGTTCTTTGTTTTACATGTCGCTGTGTCATTAAACGTTCTCCTGTCTAGTTCTTTTGGATGACAGAGTAGTTGTGAGCAGCCAAGATAAGCTGCCGACAAAAAGTGCCAGGATCTCAAGTAAGAAGACCGACGTTTGATCAACGAGACTTTTCTCAAAAATACTTTGAAAGATCAATGTAATGAAGGAAAGGAGAAAGCAAATAAAGAATTGCCCAGTTTTCTTTTTCGTAAAGTTTGAAGCGAGAATGCCAATAGAGTAGAACCAAATCAAACTAAAAATATAGCTGAGATTTGAAAGGAGAGGCGCACCTCTGAAAAAATTTACGATCCCTTGCACGGCAGACAACGTAACGATCAGTAGCAGGATAGACAACTTCGGATTTTCTGCAACAAATAACTCAAATCTATGACGTACTCTTTTCATTGATGCAAACATAATGATCCCTCCTAACGTATTGCTAAAAGTATAGCAGAAATACTGGGCCTTTCGGATAGAAATTCTGAGAATCGGCTATTGAAAAAAGAATTCTTTTTTTGTGTGATTTTTCTAAAAGTAGAGAGCTTCACAGGTTTCCATTGCAATTTTATGATAAAGCGATTAATATGGTTAGAAAAAACTAATCTAAATCCAATTAAATCAAGGAGTGATAGTGTGGAAGAATTATGGGAAGTCCTGAGACCAGAAGAACAAATCGAATTAGAGTTAAGAAAGTTGTATACTCAGCATCATTTTCATCCCTATCACTTAAATAATTTCGAAGAGTATAGCAACTATCAGCAAAGCTATAACTTTTTACGAAATTCTTCCATTATAACGTTTACGGGAAATGACGGGCGAACCATGGCTCTGAAACCCGATGTGACGCTTTCGATCGCGAAAAATACACCCGCGGGAGAGGCACGGAAAGTTTATTATGTCGAGGATGTCTATCGCCACGACCGCCAAGCGGGGGAATACCAAAAAATTTATCAGATCGGTTTAGAGATCATTGATGAGATTACTTGGGAAGATCAATTGGAAGTACTGAAGCTGGCTTGGGAGAGCTTGGCTCAGGTGGGAGAAGGCACGCTGGATCTTTCCCACATGGGGATCTTGAATGGCATCTGCGAACGCTTCCCAGAAGAGGATCGTCTGAAAGTGCTGGATTGTTTACGGGACAAGAGTTCTCACAGAATGGATACCTTAACGAAAAAAGCTGGCTTGTCTGATGAAGAATCGGAGCATTTGGCGAAGCTGGTGCGTTTGTCGGGAGATTTTGAAACGAAATACCAGCGAGCAAAAGTATTATTGGCAGATTATCCGCAAGCACAAGCGGGATTAGAAGAATTGAAGCAATTGTACAAGGCTTTACAGGAGGAAAACCTCTCCAACAAGATTCGTCTGCGGCTTGATTTTTCTATCATGAACGATGCCGATTACTATAGCGGCTTGCTATTTCAAGGCTTTATCAAGGAAGCACGGGAGACTATTTTATACGGCGGCCGTTATGACCGCTTGATGAGTCGGCAGGGCAAGGATCAAGGGGCGATCGGCTTTGGGATGAAGCTGAATCATGTGGGTCAGAAACTGCCGGATGACACGCAGGAATCGGATTATTTAAATATTGCCTTACCGAAAGGGCGGATGGGCGATGCCGTTTATGACCTGTTCACCAAAGCAGGAGTGGCTTCAGAGGGCGTTTTTGAAGAGAATCGTAAATTGATTTTTTGCGACGAGAAGAATAAACTGCGCTTCTTCTTGGTAAAGCCTAGTGACGTTGCTATTTACGTAGAGCATGGAGCCGCGGATATCGGAGTTGTTGGCAAGGACATTTTATTGGAAAGCAAAGCCGAAGTCATCGAATTTCTCGATCTGCACATGGGGGAATGTCGGTTGGCGGTTGCCGCGCATAATGATTTTGAGGAAGATTTTTCTCGACCGTTACGTGTTTCAACGAAGTATCCTCAGATTACTCGAGAATACTACGAAGGACTGGGACGTTCGGTGGAACTGATCCACTTGCACGGCTCTATCGAGTTGGCGCCGTTGCTGGGACTATCTGATGTGATCGTGGACATTGTCGAGACAGGAACCACTCTGAAAGAAAATGACCTAAAAGTGATTCAGGATATTGCGCCGTCTTCCGCACGCATGATCATCAACCATGCGACGTGGCGCTTCAAACAGGAACGCATCCAGCGAGTGATCGAGAAGGTGAGGGAGCAGCTATGAGAGTTTATTCGACGGAAAAGGATCAATTAACGGCTATTTTGTCGCGAAGCTATTCTGAGACAGCAGATGTTTCAGCGGTAGTGACGAAAATTATTGAACGCGTGCAAAAAGACGGCGATCAGGCACTGTATCAGCTCATCGAAGAAATCGATCAGGTATCATTGTCGTCGTTGGCTGTCACGGAGGCTGAGATCGAGGCGGCCAAGTCGGCGGTTTCGACAGAATTGCTAGAAGTGATGACGCAGGCGAAAGAGAATATTTTGGCATTCCATAAGAAGCAGGTTCGTCAGGGGTTTGTTTCGACGGAACCAAACGGCGTGGTGATGGGCCAGCGAATCAGTCCGTTGGCACGTGTCGGTGTGTATGTGCCTGGTGGAACAGCAGCCTATCCTAGTACGGTGTTGATGGATGTACTGCCGGCAAAAATAGCCGGAGTCAAAAAAATCGTCATGATCACGCCCACAGACCATGAGGGCAATGTCCCTGCTGCTATTTTGGCGGCGGCTTCTATCGCGGGCGTGGACAATGTGTACAAGGTTGGCGGCGCGCATGGCGTAGCGGCGCTTGCTTATGGAACAGAAACGATTCCCAAAGTCGATAAAATCGTCGGACCGGGAAATATTTACGTAGCGACTGCTAAAAAGATGGTGTACGGGGAAGTCGATATCGACATGATCGCCGGCCCCAGTGACGTATTGATCGTTGCGGATCATACAGCGAATCCGCGTTGGGTCGCAGCGGATCTTTTAGCTCAGGCGGAGCACGATAAATTGGCTCAAGCGATTCTGGTGACAACGGAAGAAGACTTGATCGACGATGTCCAGGCAGAAATCGCTCAGCAATTGGCGACGCTGCCGAGAAGAGCGATCGCGGAAGCGGCCATTGAAACCAACGGGAAGATCATCTTGGTGAAGGATCTGGCTGAAGGACTGTCGATCGCGAATCAAATCGCACCGGAGCATCTCGAGTTAGCGGTGGCAGAGCCCTTTGCGCTGTTAGGAAAAGTGGAAAATGCCGGGAGTGTCTTTTTAGGGCACCATACGCCAGAGGTTTTAGGGGATTATTTTGCTGGTCCGAACCATACGTTGCCGACAGAAGGAACGGCGCGTTTTTACTCGCCATTGTCTGTCGATGACTTTGTAAAGAAGAGCAGCTATTTGTATTACACAGAAGAGGCGATGCGAGAAGCGGCTCACGCGGTGGAATTATTTGCGGAGACGGAAGAGTTGATGGGGCACGCGCGGTCGATGAAAGTACGAAGAGGTGAAGAGGCATGACATTTTTGAACCAAAAATTTCAGGAGCTGGTTCCTTATACGCCAGGTGAACAGGTGGATGAGGAAAGCTTCATCAAATTGAATACGAATGAAAGTCCGTATCCGCCTGCGCCTAGTGTTCAAGCAGCAGTTGCCGAAGCTTCTCAAACATTGAATCGGTATTCCGATATCGCGGTAGAAGCGGCAGCTAAGCCATTGGCGGAATATTTAGATGTGGAGCAGAAGCAGCTTTTTCTAGGAAATGGCAGCGATGAGGTCCTTTCGTATCTTTTCCAAGGCTTTACTGAAAAAGGCATCGCTTTCCCTGATGTGACCTACGGATTTTATCAAGTGTATAGCGGCTTGTATCATGTGGATGCGACTGTTGTTCCTTTGAAGGAGGATTTTTCACTTGAGTTGACGGATTATGATGCGTTGTCAGGAACCGTGATTTTTGCGAATCCGAATGCACCAACGGGAATTTATTTGTCACAAACCGAGATCTGCGCCTTTATCGAAAAGCATCCTGAACGTTTGGTCATCGTGGATGAAGCCTATATCGATTTTAGCGGCGAATCTATGGTGTCTTTGATCAATCGCTATAAAAATTTATTGGTCGTGGGCACCTTCTCCAAATCACGTCAGTTGGCTGGCGCGCGCTTAGGCTTTGGTGTCGGAAATGCGGCGCTGATCGCAGATATGAACCGCCTGCGTTTCAGCTTGAATCCTTACAATATCAATAGCCTGACCCAAGCTGCGGGTGGCGCTGTCTTGCAGGAGCAGGCCTATGTAGATGAGAAAATTCAAGAAACGATCCGAGTAAGAGAATGGAGCAAGCAGGAATTAACGGCCCTTGGCTTTGAACAAACAGACAGTCAGGGGAACTTTCTCTTTGCGAGGCATCCAAAAATGGCCGGGGAAGCACTCTTCCAAGCCTTGAGAGAACGGAAAATTTTAGTCCGCTGGTTCAATCAGCCGCGGACGAAAGAATATTTGCGGATCACTGTGGGAACGCAAGAACAAATGGAACAATTGGCAGCGGCTTTGAGAAGCATATTAGAAGAGGTGAAGGCATGAGACAAGCAGAAGTAACGCGCAATACATCGGAAACGAAGATTCAATTGACCTTAGCAGTAGACGGTACTGGACAGCAAACCATCAAAACGGGTGTCGGTTTTTTGGATCATATGCTGGAATTATTTGTACGCCATGGACGCTTTAATCTTGATCTGGTCTGTGACGGTGATATTGAAGTGGATGCACACCATACGACAGAGGATGTAGCCATCGCGATCGGTCGGGCATTTTCCGATAGCTTGGGGGAACGTCGCGGGATCAAACGCTACGGCAGTATGTTGTTGCCGATGGACGAAGCCCTAGTCATGGCAGCGATCGATATCAGCGGACGCGGGATGGCGGTCGTCGAGCTGGACATTCCTAGTGAAAAGATCGGTCAGCAGTTTGACACTGAATTGGTCGAAGAATTCTTCATCGCTTTTGCTCGGGAGATCGGCGCAACCATCCATTTGCATCAAATCGCCGGTAAGAACAGCCACCACATCGTGGAAGCCTGCTTCAAGGGCTTTGGGCGGGCACTGGGTGAAGCGGTGGCGATCAACCAAGCCGCACCGGATGAGATCCCATCGACAAAAGGGACGATAAATTAAGGGGGAAGCCTATGCTAGCGATTATTGACTATGGTGTCGGCAACTTGTTTAGCTTGTCGCGCTCATTGGAATACTTGGGAGTGGAATGCCAAGTGACACGTTCACTCGAAGAATTAAAGGCGGCCGATCGGATCATCTTGCCCGGTGTCGGTGCCTTTGGCGATGCACGAAAAAAACTGGAAGAGTTGGAATTAGTCGAACCGATCCAAGCATTAGCGGCTTCTGGCAAACCGTTTTTAGGGATTTGTTTAGGCATGCAGCTTTTATTTGATAAGAGCGAAGAATTCGGCGAGCATCCTGGTTTAGGATTGATCACAGGACGAATCGTTTCAATGCGAGAGGCTTTCGATCAAGGGAATAGTGATCTAAAGGTTCCGCAGATCGGCTGGAATCGTTTGGACGTCCAAAAGCCTGAAAGTCCACTGGTTCGCTCATTGGGTGAAAATGATTTTGTTTACTATGTCCACAGCTATTACGCGACGGATTGCCAAGAGCATCTGGTCGCCGACAGTGAGTATGGGCTCTCAATTCCAGGAATCGTTCAAAATAAGAATGTCTTTGGAACCCAATTCCACCCGGAAAAGAGCGGCGAGGTTGGGTTGAAGATCTTAAAAGCATTTACGGAGGTGCCGGCATGAAAATTTTTCCAGCAATTGACCTGTTAGATGAAAAAGTCGTACGTCTGTATCAAGGAGATTATGACCAAAAAGAAGTGTTTGGCGACGATCCAGTAGCTTTTGCGCAATCTTTTGAAAAAGCTGGCGCGAAGTATCTGCATCTTGTTGATTTGGATGGCGCGAAGGCGGGAAAACTGCATTACTTCGGGATCGCCAAAAAAATCGTGGAGAATACGAACCTGTTTGTTGAAGTCGGCGGCGGGATTCGTGATGAAGAAACCATCAAACACTGCTTATCTGCCGGTGTCGATCGGGTGATTCTGGGGACGGTCGCGCAAAAAGATCCAGTATTCGCACAAGCGATGTTAAAAAAATACGGCCATAAGATTGCGGTCGGTGTGGATGCCAAGGAGGGAAAAGTCGCTGTAGAGGGTTGGCTAGAAAAAACAGAGACAGATGCCTTTGATTTCTGCCAGCAGTTGGTAGACTGGGGCGCAGAGACGATCATCTTTACGGAGATTTCCCGAGATGGGACAGGAGAAGGCATCAACTTGCCCCTATACGAAAAGCTCAATCAGTTGGAGATCGAAATCGTCGCTTCTGGCGGTGTTGCTTCTTTGGAAGACATCAAAGGATTGAAAAAGCTGGGCGTTTCAAGGGCGATCGTCGGCAAGTCCTTGTACAATGGCGGGTTAAAGCTGGAAGAGGTTTTGGCTGCCAGTAAGGAGGAGGGGCAATGATCGCAAAACGTATTGTTCCGTGTTTGGATGTTCGAGATGGCCGTGTGGTGAAGGGCGTGAATTTCGCTGGCTTGAAAGACGTCAACGATCCAGTTACTTTGGCTCGATTTTACAATGAGCAGGGGGCAGATGAATTAGTTTTTTATGATATCACAGCTTCAGCAGAAGAACGCGGGTTGTTTACTGATATTTTGAAGGGTGTGGCGTCGGAGGTGTTCATTCCTTTGACAGTCGGCGGCGGAATCAATGAGGTCTCTGATTTTGAACGGGTCTTGAATTGCGGGGCAGACAAGGTCAGTGTCAATTCGGGAGCGATCCGACGGCCTCAATTGATCGAAGAAGGCGCGAAACGTTACGGCAGCCAGTGTGTTGTGCTGTCAGTGGATATTCGTCGTGTTGGCGAGCAGTGGCATGTTTTTGCCAAAGGGGGCCGCGAAGATACCGGTCTGGAGGCGTTAGAGTGGATTCGCCAGGGAGAGCAGTTAGGTGCAGGAGAATTAGTCATCAACAGCATGGATACAGACGGTGTGAAGCAAGGGTTTGATTTGGCGCTGCTGAAAGCAGTCAGCGAGATCACCAGCTTGCCGATCGTGGCTTCTGGGGGCGCTGGGAAAATGGGAGATTTCATTGATCTTTTTCAGTTGCCGAAAATTGAAGCTGGTTTGGCTGCATCGATCTTCCATTATGGTGAAGTGAAGATCCCTGATCTGAAAAAACAATTGAATACGGCAGGGATTCCTGTTCGTATGGTGTAGAGGAGGCGCATCATGACTGAGTTGAAATTTGACGAGCAAGGCTTGATCCCGGTGATCGTACAGGATGCCGAGACCAATGAAGTCTTGACGTTAGCCTATATGAATCAAGAAAGCTATGAATTGACATTAAAGGATCAATTGATGACCTTCTATTCCCGCAGTCGCAAGGAATTGTGGCGCAAAGGGGAAACTAGTGGGAACTATCAGCATTTGGTTTCACTGAAATTGGATTGCGATCAGGATGCTTTAGTCGCGAAGGTCAAAAAAGAGGGTCCAGCCTGCCACACAGGCGCTGAGAGCTGCTTCAATGACGTATTATACGGCAAAGACGAGCAGGCAACGATCGATGCGTTGTACGAATTAGTCAAAGGACGCAAAGAAGTGCCGCAAGAAGGCAGCTATACGAGTTATCTATTTGAAAAAGGCATCGAAAAAATCCTGAAGAAGGTTGGAGAGGAGTCTACGGAAGTCGTGATCGGTGCGATGAAGGAAGATCGCAGCGAAACCGTTTTCGAAATTTCCGATTTAGTGTATCATGTTCTTGTATTGATGGTAGAAATGGGGATCGATGTAACAGAGGTTCGCCAAGAATTAGCGAATCGCCATGTTGTCGATAAAAAAGTGAAGCAAGAACCGATGCAATAGACGTCAATTTTTTGGAGGTTAGCGATGTTTTATTCAAATGCCCACACCCACAGCACGTGGTGTGATGGAAAAGACAGCTTAGAGGACATGGCGCAAGCCGCGATCGCTCTAGGGTTTACAGATCTAGGATTCACCTGTCATTCGCCGGCACTTTTTGATCCAGGCTGTCCCGGTGTCCAAAATGAAGGGGCGTATCAAGCTGCTTTACGGGACTTAAAGGAAAAATTAGCGGGTCAGTTGAACATCAGCATTGGCTTGGAATGGGATTATTACAGTGCTGATCCTATCTATGGGTATGATTATACCATTGGGTCTGTCCACTATTTTCCGCCGCGACAAGGAGTATTCCGCAGCGTAGATGAGAGTCCTGAGAGCTTGATGAAGACGCTGGATGACTGGTATCAAGGGGATAAAATGCACATGGTGCGGGATTTTTACGATACCGTGGTGAGACACATCGATCAAAACCATTCGGAGATCGTGGGGCATTTTGACTTGATCACGAAATTCAATGAGAAAAATCCATGGCTGGATGAGAACAGCGCAGAATATCAGGCGATCGCCTCGAAGGCGTTGAATGATGTGATCGACATTATCCAGACCTATGACGGCATGGTGGAGATCAACACGGGGGCGATCTCTCGACATTGGCGAAAGACACCTTATCCAAATCCATTCCTGCTAAAACAATTGAAGCAACGGGAATGTCCGATCATCATTACGAGCGACAGCCACGAAACGACCACGTTGACCTGTCATTTCCCTGAGACCGTTGAATTATTGCAGTCGATCGGATTAACTGAAACGATGCAATTGAAAGACGGCATTTTCCAGCCGATTCCTTTTAACTAGCTTATTCAGCAGAAAGATTTGACAAAAGGGGTCTGGTGTCGCTATTATAGAACCAAGTTGAATAGGTGCGAAGATCAAATTAAAAATTTGTGGAACACACAGCGAATCAGGGACAGTGGAAGCCTGAAGGGAAAACAAATTTTGTTGGCGTTTGTGAGCACATCGATTGAAAGCTGCCAAGCCTTTGCTTGGAAGTAGGGTGGAACCGCGTTGATACGTCCCTATGCCGATTATTTCGGCATAGGGACTTTTTTTGTCAGTCCAACTTTTCGCAGTTTATTCTAGCTGAGAAGCTAAATAAGGTCTTTGTTTTGAATATCTTGAAAAGCTGTTTAGTTGGATGATATGTCGACGACGATAAATATAAATTTTGCAAAAAATTTATTTTCATTAGGCTTTTGAGTCGACTGCGAGTTCCACTCCGTACTTTCGGTACGGTTAGTGGAATCGTATGCGCAGTGAAAATGGAACTTATTTTTCTGTTTTTTGAAAAATAAATTCCTTAATAAGAGCTAGCTGTTCTGCAAGTCGAAAGATAAATAAACTTCAATAATAAAACAGGAGGAAACAGAATGAGTAAATTAACCGTGCAAGAAATGATTTTGACGTTACAAAAGTTTTGGTCTGACAACGGCTGTATGCTGATGCAAGCCTACGACACAGAAAAGGGTGCGGGAACGATGAGCCCGTATACATTTTTACGAGCGATCGGACCTGAACCATGGCGCGCTGCCTATGTAGAGCCTTCACGTCGTCCAGCGGATGGTCGTTACGGAGAAAATCCAAACCGGCTGTATCAACACCATCAATTCCAAGTTGTCATGAAGCCTTCACCAAAAAATATCCAAGAGCTGTATTTAGACAGCCTGCGTTTATTAGGGATCGATCCTTTAGAGCACGACATTCGTTTCGTGGAAGACAACTGGGAAAACCCTTCGATGGGCTGTGCCGGTGTTGGTTGGGAAGTCTGGCTTGACGGCATGGAAATCACTCAATTTACGTACTTCCAACAAGTTGGCGGCCTGCAAGTGAATCCAGTGACTTCTGAATTGACCTATGGATTGGAACGTTTGGCGTCTTACATCCAAGAAGTGGACAGTGTCTATGACTTGGAATGGAGTACAGGCGTGAAATACGGGGAAATCTTTAAGCAACCGGAATATGAACATTCAAAATATTCCTTCGAAGAAAGCGACCAAGCGATGCTTTTAGATAACTTTGAAAAATTTGAAAAAGAAGCGAAACGTTGTTTGGATGAGAATTTGGTGCATCCCGCGTACGATTATATTTTAAAATGCAGCCACACCTTTAACTTACTAGACGCTCGCGGCGCAGTATCGGTGACGGAACGTGCCGGCTACTTAGCCCGTATCCGTAATATGGCGCGCTCGGTGGCGAAAATATTCGTAGCTGAACGGGAAAAACTAGGCTTCCCATTATTGAATCAGGAGGGCAAATAAGATGGCGAAAAATCTACTATTAGAAATCGGTTTAGAAGAAATGCCAGCCCACGTGGTTTGGCCAAGTATCAAGCAATTAGAAGAAAAAGTCTCAAACTTTTTGTCAGAGAACAACCTGACCTTTGAAGCGATCGAGACCTTCTCCACGCCTCGGCGTTTAGCGATCCGTGTAACAAAGATCCCCGATCGTCAAGACGATGTTCAAGAAGAAGTGAAGGGGCCAGCCAAGAAGATCGCGCTGGATGCAGAGGGCAATTGGAGTAAAGCGGCCCAAGGCTTTGTCCGCGGCCAGGGACTGACGACAGATGCCATCACATTCCGTGAATTGAACGGCGTGGAATATGTCTATGTCACAAAATATATCCACGGAAAAGAAAGCAAAGAAGTGCTGACTGGGCTTTTAGATGTCGTGAAGAGCATGAATTTCCCAACGATGATGCATTGGGGCGACACGATGTTTGAATACATCCGTCCGATTCACTGGATCGTGGCACTGCTAGACGCCGAAGTGATTCCTTTTGAATTGCTAGACGTGAAAACAGGACGCACCACTGAAGGCCATCGTTTCTTGGGAGACCAAGTCGAATTGTCTGATCCAAGTGAATACGAAGGCAAATTAGAGGAGCAATTTGTGCTTGCGGATGCCCACAAACGTCAACAGCTTATCGTGGAACAAATCGAAGCGATCGCTGAGAAAAACAAATGGGTGATCCCCCTTGATCCCGATTTGTTAGAAGAAGTGACCAACCTCGTCGAATACCCAACGGCATTTGTCGGTGATTTCGAAGAACGCTTCTTGTCTATACCGGAGGAAGTTCTTGTCACTTCTATGAAAGAACACCAACGGTACTTTGAAGTGCGCAACCAAGCTGGGATGCTGCTGCCGCATTTCATTTCTGTTCGTAACGGAAACAGCGTGAAATTAGATAATGTCATCAAAGGGAACCAAAAAGTATTAGCCGCTCGTTTAGAGGATGGCGAGTTCTTCTTTGAAGAGGACAAAAAATTGTCTATCGAAGCCTGTGTTGAAAAATTGAAGAATGTTACTTTCCATGAAAAAATCGGCAGCATGTACGAAAAAATGCAGCGTGTGGGTCAGATCAGCCAAGTCATCGGAAAACGAATCGGCTTGAGTGAGGAAGAATTGACGGACTTGAAACGTGCTTCAGAAATCTACAAATTCGACCTCGTGACCAATATGGTCGGTGAGTTCCCAGAATTGCAGGGGATCATGGGTGAGAAATATGCGTTGCTGAAGGGTGAAAAGCCGGCTGTTGCCACAGCGATTCGCGAGCATTATTTGCCTATTTCATCAGAAGGCGCGCTGCCGCAAACTGCGATCGGTGCTGTTTTAGCGATTGCAGATAAGATCGACAGCGTCTTAGGTTTCTTTGCTGTAGGAATGATCCCAAGCGGCTCAAATGACCCTTACGCATTACGTCGTCAAACGTATGGTATCGTGCGGATCGTGGAAGCTCAAGGCTGGACCTTCCCATTCACAGATATGCAAGGAGCGATCGTTGACGCGATCAACGAGGATGTTTTGGATTACGGGATTCACTTCAATCGTGACCAAAAAGAATTTATCGACTTCTTTAAGGGGCGCCTGCGTCAACGTCTGCAGATCCAAAATATTCGTCATGACGTGATCGATGCTGTCGTGGATTCACGCCAAGATGATCTTGTACAGATCTTCAAAACAGCGCAAATCTTTGATCAGCATGTGACGGATACCCATTTCAAAGAAGCGATGGAAGCCTTGACGCGTGTCATCAATTTGGCGAAAAAAGCGGATATGTCCGTTATCACGTTCAAAGTGGATCAAACGTTATTCGAGAATGCGAGTGAAAAAGAATTGTATGACGCGGTGAAGGAAGCCGAAGATGAATTCGCAAACCAAAGCATGGCTGAAAACTATCAAACCTTAACGAACCTGCGTCCAGTGATCGAACGTTACTTCAACGACACGATGATCATGGTAGAGGATGAAAAAGTTCGCGACAACCGCTTGAATCAATTAGCGATCATCGCTCGCATGGCAAATGCCCTAGCAAGCATCGACAAGATCATTACAAAATAAGCTTTAACGAGAGAACCCCTTCGAGTGCTGACTCGAAGGGGTTCTTTTATAGGATCAATTTTAGCAAAAGCGGGATATACGCCAGATAAAGCAAGACGGAATAGCCGAGAGAAGATGCCGCAAACGGTTGATCGGCATCGTAGGAGCGTGCCAAGATCGGTACAGAATTTTGGACAGGCATCGCAGATTGTATGATGAAGACCGAGAGCATCAACGGCGGCACGATGATCCATTGACCTAAAAGCCAAACGACCAAGGGGGAGATCACATAACGTCCGATGAGCACACCAAGGATGTCCTTGTTCAAGGTAAGGTTCTTGATCCCGACGTTATAGACAATGATCCCGATCACGAACATGGATAAAGGTGTCGTCAGATTCGCAAGATACCCTAAAAATGTGGCAAGAGAGGCCGGTACGGTAGTATTGATTAAGACCGCCGCGAGCCCGATCAGAAACCCAAGCAGGGCAGGAGAAAAGATTTTTTTCAGAATGGGCACTAGGTGAAAATTAACTGTCGCCTGTTCGATCTGCGGATTGTCGCGAGCGATGAAATAAATGCCCAGCGTCCAAAAAATCGTAGTATTTACAATATAGTACAGCAGTACATAAGGCACCGCCTTTTCACCAAAAATCGCCAAGTTGATGGGCAGTCCAATGAAGATCGTGTTGGAGCAGGTAAACATCGTAGAGAAGATCCCTTTGCGGGCAGAGGAGATTTTGAAGAGCCGTCGATAGGCAAAGCTGAGCCCAAAGGTCAGCAGCATCGACAGCAGCGGGATCACCATTCCGCTGACCAAGTGAAGAAATTCAGAACGAGAAAAATTCTTCGTGATCGTCAGGAACATATTACAGGGCAGTGCGATCTGTAAGACCAGCTTTGAGAAGGCATCGCCAATTTGGTTGGAGAACCATTGCTTATATGTCAGCACGTAGCCGATGAACATCAAGATAAAAATAAAAAAGATATTGATATATGCAGAAACCATTTTTTCACCTCGCATCTACTATACAGAAAAACACGAGCGCCATCAATCACCGATGACACCCGTGTTTTTCTTTCTGCTTCAGCCAGTTAGAAAGACGCTTCTTTCATAACGAGCTAGCTGTTGTTTTTGTCTTGATAATGAAGCAAGCCAGTCAGATTTTCGATCTGTTCTTCGAGGCTGTCCCCGACGGTCGTATCCTTGATCAGAAGGCGCTTCAGATCTTTATCGATCACACGCTTCAACGAGGTTTCGTCGGCTTGTTTTTCTAAGAGATTTTCGACAGATTCAAAGGGATCATGGGTCACAAGCTGAAAGCCGTAGGAATTATTCAGCAGAGAGTAGCCTGCGATGCCGGTCGTCTTTTGATACGCCTTTGAGAGCCCGCCGTCGATGACGAACAGCATGCCTTCACCCTTGATCGGAGATTCGCCATCTTGGACCTTCACAGGGGTATGCCCGTTGATGATCCGTGAATTAGGGGAATACAGCGCAAACTCCTCCAAGATCATCTGACACGTTTCCTTCGTATCCCGATAGTGATAATAAGGGTTTTTGATTTCCTTATGCGTCGCCTTGTCTGCAATAAAATAGCGTTCAAAGGTCGTCATGGCGCTCTTTCCAAATTGCGGGGAGATCTTTCCAGTCCAGCAATACCAGATCCAATCCGCAGAAGAACTGTCCTTTTCCTGACTTTGACAGCCTGAGCGGATGTGATCTTCAAAGAAATTCAGCAGGTCCTTCCCGCCGTAATCAGTCCCTTCTACAGTCAGCGGCAAAAAGCTGCCGTCTTTTTTCAAGGGCAGACAGCCATGAAAGAGCAGGTGCTGGTTGTAGACGCGGTACATGGAGCCTTTGTTCAGGAGCAGTTGGATGTGTTCCTGCATCTTCGACGATTGCTGGAAGGAGGTCAGTAAGGTATCAACGACGTATTCTTCCTGCTCCGTCAGTGCGTGGACATCCTTTTGCAACGTTTGGAAGCAGCTTCCCTGCAGCGGATAGCTTTTGCCATTAAGCGAGATCGTTTCGTTGTCGTAATCGATCTTCTCCAGCAATAACCGGTCTTCCATTTTAAAATCAGGGTGACGCTTGATCAATTGCCCCTCCAACTTAAATTGAAGGATCGACAACGCTTGGTGAACCTTTTCCAAACTGTCTAAGCTTTCGATCGAATAGCTTTCACTGCTGTTTTTCTCTTTTGGTGTGAAGATCGGATTTTTGTCGTAATGTTCTTCTGCGTGCATGAACAGCGGACGCAGGTTCAGCGCATAGGCTTGTTCGATCTCATAGAGATAATTGTAGCGAGCAGCGATTCTTAATAAGGTCATGAGACAGGCACGAGACCCGGCGTAAGCGCCGATCCAGAGAATGTCATGGTTGCCCCACTGGATATCGACGGAAGGGTGCTGGCAAAGCCTGTCCATCACCTTGTCTGCTTCCGGTCCGCGGTCATAGATATCGCCGACGACGTGCAGGTGGTCCACCACTAAGCGTTGGATACTCTGACACAATGCGACAATAAACGGTCTGCCTTGATCCAAGTCGAGGAGGTGCGCCAGAATTTGATCGAAGTAGGCAGCCTTGTCTGAATAATTCGTATCAGTATACATCAATTCTTCAATAATGTAGGCGTATTGCTTGGGCAGCGCTTTCCGAACTTTCGAGCGCGTGTACTTTGTTGAGCAAAAGGCCAGCAGCTCCAATAATTGGCGAATCTTTTTGCGATACCATGAGCGGTCACGGTAGGCATAAAACGCCTGATCTGCCAGCGCTTCCTTTGGATAGGCGACTAAGATCGTCAGCTTGTCCTTCTCGTGCTCCGTCAGCCGATCACCAAAAAGCAGGTTGATCTTTTCTTTGATGTTCCCTGCGCCTGTCCGCAAAATATGGTCGAAGGCGGTGAACTCCCCATGAATATCACTAATGTAAAGTTCGGTTCCTTTAGGCAAGTGCATGATAGCTTCTAAGTTGATCAACTCGGTCATGACCGCCTCTCTGGTGCGAAATTCTTTTTCCAACATTTGATAATACTTTTCGCGGGTCGATAGCATAAATGTGCTCCTTATCCATAGTAAGAACGTTTTTCAGCATAAACTTCAAAAAATCCACGCAGGCAGAGAAGTCACCGAGGGACTTCTTTAGATACGTCTGCGATGCGGGGAAGGGATAGCTCTTATAAATTATTGTCTAAATGCTCGCAGATCAATGTCGCAGATTCTTCGATCGATTTGTTGGTGACATCTAACGTGAAGGCACCCAACTCATCGTAAACGCGCATGGCATAATCGACTTCCTCTTTGATACGATTGATATCTGAATAGCGAGAATTCTCAGCCAAGCCGAGGGAATTCAACCGACTCATACGGATTTTTTTCTGAACTTCTGGTTCGATCAGCAGACCAACGATCTTCTCCTTTGGAACTGCTTTGATTTGTTCGGGCAAGGGGACTTCAGGGATCAGCGGCAAGTTTGCTACCTTCAAGCGATTGTTCGCAAGATACATACTTAACGGTGTTTTCGACGTGCGAGAGATCCCGAGCAATACAAGATCCGCCTCTAAAAAGCCTTTCGCATCTTTGCCGTCATCATACTTCACCGCAAATTCGATCGCAGCGACACGGTCAAAATATTCTTGATTCAATTTATGGACGACACCTGCCTGCTGCAAAGGAGCCACACCCGTTTTTTGATAAACGATCTCCATGAAAGGATTCATTAAATTAATACATTGAAGCCCTGTTCGTTCGCTAAAGTCCGTGACGATCTTCGTCAGATTGTCGCTGACCAGAGTCGTGATCACGACTGCGCCGTCCTTTAGAGCATCCCCTAAAATACTTTTTAACTCGTCTTCATCCTTCGTAAAAGGAAAACGATACGACAAATCAAATTCTACTGAAGGAAATTGGGCTGCTGCGGCGTTTACTAACTTCAGAGAGGTCTCACCGACTGAATCAGAGATCATGTATAATGGTACACTTCTTTTCATTTTTTTCGCTCCTATCGATTGGTTTCCGTTTGTTTGGCTTGTTGCATAATATAATTAAAAATCCGAGACTTCGTAATTTTGCCAATCACTTTTTTCGGATCGTCTTCACTAACTACAGGAAGAGAGTCGACCTGGTAATCTAGCAAAACAGCGCCAGCTTCCAAGATCGTATAATCCTTCGTACATGTTTGCAGATGCGGCGCACGCGTCATGACCACCGCAACGGGGGTGTTTTGCAGATTGCTGTTTAAAGACGCACGCAATAAATCTTTGCGGGACAAAAGACCGACGAGATGCTGTTCTTTATCAGTCACATAGATCGAACCAACATCATACATGAACATATTGGTGATCGCGTCATGGATCGACGTGTCCTGAGGTGTCAACAGCGGGGACAACATAATCTCTTCGACCTTGACGGAAAAGATTTTATCGAACAAAAACTGCTCGATCCCCACACCTGTGTAGGTATAGCCGACCTTTGGGCTCGCCTCTAAAATGCCTGCCATTGTTAAGAAGGAAAGGTCAGTCCGTAAAGTAGCATGTGAGATTCCTAAGTGTTCAGCGATTTTCTCGCCACTCAAGGGTTGATCGCGTTTCACGATCTCAATGATTTTCTCTTGCCTTTGTGATAAGTTCATAAGTCCTCCTAGTGGTGCCTTCATTTTCTATAAAAAAGTCTTTGATTGTCTTTTCATGCGTCCGTTCTTTTCTCGATAACCTAAAAAAATACGACGTGAATACACAGTCTATTATACACGTAATAAGCATATAAACAACATAAATGGATAAATAAGCACATATTGATTTCTTTACGAAAAGCAAGTGTAAATACTTTCTAAAAAAAGCATTTAGCAGTATACTTTTTTCTGTTGATAAATTAACCCGTTAGTCAAGGGGTCAAGACGCCGCGTTCTCAGCGCGGAGGCACGGGTTCAAATCCCGTACGGGTTATTAGGATAAAAGTCTTTCTGCTGATCGCTATCGGTAGAAGGACTTTTTTGTTTGAAAAAAATAAATTAAATCCTCCTACGGTCTCTCCTCCAACGAGAGACCGTTTTTTTGTGTAAAGATATCTTTACTTTAACGAGAAGGACAGGTGCAATTTAGTAAAGATATCTTTACTTTCAGTTGCGGAGGCGTACCAGCGCCAAAAATACGTGAAGCTACGAAAAAACGGTATCTAACTGAAGGAGGGGCAACATGATTATTTATGGTATTTTTACACTGATTTTTTGGGGAATCACCTTGTATTCATTCATCGGATTATTTTCACTGATACGAATCATTCTGCGGTTTTATCGCTATGACGAGCTGGAACGACGGACAGTGGTGGACGCGTTCGCTATTAGTATGGGGGTCATTCTTGTGGTGCATCTTGTCCAGCTTGTGTTGTCATTCACTGTACCTGTAGAAATAGTGAGTATCCTTTCACCAGGAAGGTATCTTACAGGCGCATTGATCGGCAACGACCCAGTCCACGTTGATAGCTTCTTATTTGATTGTGCGATCATTGGGCTCAGCTACAGGCTTCGAAGCACGCGCTACGGGTTAACCAGTAAGAAGCAGCGCCTGCTTCCTATCGTGATTCTATTGAGTCTCCTTTGTATTTTCTTTTTAACGACACTGATATTTATGTAATTATTAGGAACAATTCCTATACGTTTGGGACAAAAAATGCCTTTTTCAAGATCAATCTTTAAAATGACTGTTACTTAATAGTATAATGGGTATTAATTTGTGAAATGTTTTGCTTAGGGGATGGACAATTTCATGAATGAATGAATAAAAGTGGAATGGGAGTGGTTAAATGGAAAAGCATTTGAAAAAAGCGAAAAAGTGGAACACAGTAGTAATTATTTTAGGAATCCTTTCGGTAGCAACTGGGGTGATGGGGTTGCCGAAAGTCTTGAATCCGAATGCAAAGGATTATGAAATGTTAGGAGACTATGGGAGACAGATGTTGGATTACATGAACAGCCCGCTGACAAAAGCCGTCTCGGTACTGTCATTGGTCGTGTCGATTGTTTTACTCGTCTTCTATTTTAAAGCCAACAAAAAATTAAGCGACGAGATCGCTCCTTCAAAAGTGCCCTATTATGTTTCGATCGGCTGGAGCCTTTTGAGCCTGGCCCTATCATTGATCACGCAGCCAACGATGCAGATCGAAGGAACGAATATCAATACGATCATGACGATCGTTATGACGGTATTTCAGGTGATCTTCTTATTGCCTGCATTACTGGTGATCGTCCATTTATTTAAAGCAGAACCCGAGGAGTAGCGCATGAGAAAGAAAAAAATGACGAAAAAGCAAAGAGTCCGTTGGAGTATTTTAGCTGGTGTGTTGGCGTTGGTCCTTTTTATCGGGATCTTCGTCTATTCACAAACACGCGGCACGAAAGTAGAAGAGAATCAATTCAAAACGATCACCTTAAAAAAATCTGATCCGCTGACCTTCAATGGGATCGTGGAAGCGACCCATACGCAGGATTATTATTTGGATCAAACGTTAGGCAAAATCTCTGAGATCAATGTTCAGGATGGGCAAGAAGTCACAGAGGGAACGACACTGCTCAGCTATACAAATACCCAATATCAAGAGCAGGCAGATGAACAAAGCACCAATTTAGATAAATTGTACCTAGCCGTGGCGAATGCACAGGAAATGCTGACGATCGCGCAAGACAAGCAAGCCAAAGAGCAGCAGAAAGTGAACGAAGCCACCGCTAACTACAACAACACCAATGGCAACAGCGAAGAAGGCGCAGCCAATAAAGAGCAATACAAACAGGAAAAGGCCCAATACGAAAGCAGCCTGGATGCGGCGAGTGACGGTGTCGTCCAAGCGCGCCAAGCACTAAACAGCGCCAACGCGGAGTTAAACGCAGCGTCGCAAAGTGTCAATACGATCCGAGGAAAGGTCAGCTCCACGATCGCCAGCGCCACGAGCGGCACCGCTTATATCGACGAAAAAGGGAAAAATGAAGCATCCGTCCCAGTCGTAAAAGTCGTCAGCAATGATGTGACGGTCGAAGCGAAGGCGTCAGAATACGATTATCCGCAAGTGAAACAAGATGCCCCTGTAACGATCAAGCCAATCACGACAAACCAAGAAATTGCAGGGACGATCACACACATCAACAAACTGCCGGATCGGGCCAGTGAAGCCGCAGGACAAGCAGCCGGCGCAGGCGGAGGAACGACGAGCTCGGTTTCAAATTACAGCTTTATTGTCAAACCGACAGAAACACTGCAATATGGTTACAATGTTCAAGTCGTGATGCCGCTAAACGAGATCCGTGTGCCGAAAAAGGCGGTCAGAAAAACAGGGGACACCCATTATGTGTTTGCCTACCGCAAAGGAAAAGTTCGGGAAGTGACGGTTCAAGTCGAGGACAAAGGCGATTATTATCTCTTGAAGGACGGACTAAAAGAAGGCGACCGCATCATTTCAAATCCTGATAAATCCTTGCGAGATGATCAGGAATTGGCGGTGGATTAGATGATCGAACTCAAAGACATCAACAAGTACTACCGCAACGACGAGGAATCTTTACATGTGCTGAAAGACATCAATCTGAAGGCCGATGCTGGGGAGATGATCGCGATCATGGGTCCTTCCGGTTCAGGAAAATCCACATTGATCAACCTATTAGGTTTTATCGATACGAAGTTTGAGGGACAATATTTATTTGAAGATGAAAACCTGATCACGACCACCGATGACCGTTTGTCTAAAACGCGGAATCAAATCGTCGGCTTCGTTTTTCAAAATTTCAGCCTGATCGAGAATTATACGGTCTATGAAAATGTTGAATTGCCGCTTCTTTATAACGGCTACGGCTTCCATCAAACAAAGAAAAAAGTCATGACAGTCTTAGAAAAAGTCGGTCTCGCGGACAAGGCAGAAAAACGTCCAAGACAGCTATCCGGTGGGCAGCAACAACGCGTGGCCATCGCACGAGCGCTGATCAATCAGCCAAAATTCATTATCGCGGATGAACCAACGGGGGCACTTGATACCCATACCTCCAACGAGATCATGGAGCTATTCCAAGAACTGAATCGCCAAGACAAAGTCACGATTTTTCTAGTGACCCATGATCCGGAGGTCGTTCCCTATTGCACACGATTAGTCAAGATCAGAGACGGCGCGATCACAGAAGACAGGGCGGTGAATGACGAATGAAATTCTATGTCAATTGGCGTTCTTCCTTAGGCTCGATCTTTAAGAACAAAAAACGAAGCGCACTGACGATGTTCGGTATCGTGATCGGGATCGCTGCGGTGATCGCGATTCTGTCGATTGGTCGCGGGTTTGAGCGTGACACGATCGAGAGTCTGACTGCGAGTGACTCAGACAAGCTGGAGGTCACGATTGATTTTGCCCCCAGCAACGATGCCTTGTATTCTTCCAACATCGATATGATCCAAGATTCTGACTTCAGTATATTAAGAACGATCGATGGCGTGGAGTCGATCAACTATCCAAAGAACGATTTGTCCTATATTTATAAAGACGTTCAAGTAAAGGATAAGAAGAAAAATTACCGAGTCGGCGTGGTCTCGAAAAAAGGCAAAGCAGTCAGCCATGGACGCAGCATCTCCATGTATGACAACCAGACACAAAGCAAAGTCGTGACCATCGATTCGTCGCTGGCAAAAGACCTGTTCGGTACAGCAAAAAGCGCGGTCGGACGCGGCTTTACGTTAGACAATCAAGTCTTCACCATCGTGGGGGTATTTCCATCTGGGATGGAAGAGACGATGTTCTCCATGGGCTCTACGAAAATCCAGATCCCTCGACAAACCTACGTCCATTTCTTTGGGAATGAACGCTACACAAGCTCGGTCGTCCTGACACTAGCAGACGGCAGTCAGTTGAACAAAGTCGCTGACAAAGCCATCAAAAAACTGCAAGACGCCGGAGCGATGCGTCAGCAAGGGGAATACCAAGTGTCTAATATGGCGATGATGACAGATGGGATCAGTGAAGTTTTAAGCAGTATCACACTTTTCATCAGTGCGGTAGCAGGGATCTCTCTTTTCATCGCAGGGGTCGGCGTCATGAATATGATGTATATCTCCGTTTCTGAGCGAACAAAAGAAATCGGGATACGTCGGGCACTAGGGGCGACGCGTGGCGCGATCCGCCTGCAATTCTTGCTGGAAGGCATGACCTTGACACTTGTCGGCGGGATCATCGGCTATCTTCTCGGGATGATCGTGGCCTATGCGATCGGAAATGTCATGGATATCTCGGTATCCGTTGATTTGTTCACAGTTTGTTTAGCAGTCGGTGTTTCAAGCGGAATCGGGCTAGTGTTCTCAGTGATGCCCGCCTCTGAAGCAGCGAAGAAAGATTTGATCGATATCCTTAGATAAATAGGTCGAAAAAGCTATCGGTCTTTCGCTAGAAATCGAGAGCCATTTCAATCAAGCTATAAGGAACAAAAAAAGAGTGTCCTCATCATCCAGTCTAGGCTATGATGATGAGGACACTCTTTTTATTGGTTATTTACGTTGTTGCTTCCCGGAGTTGCGTCCGTTGGCGTTTTTGTTTTTATTTTTGTTCTTAGGCTGTGACACTTGTTTTTGTTGTACGGGCTCAGCCTTTTTGATTGGCTTCGTTACTACTTGTTTCGGTGGGTTCTTCTTCAAATCTTCTTGGATCTTCGCTTTGATACGAGGACGCATCAAGACGTTAGTGATGAAGGTTTGGATACAACTGAAGATACCGCCGACTACCCAATACAATGCTACCCCAGCAGGTGAGGTGAAGGACATGAAGACGATCATCAATGGTGAAGCGATCATCATGCTGCGCATCGTTTTCTTTTGTTCTTCCGGCACACCGATCAGTGAGATGTAGCCTTGGAGCAAGTAGGCGATCCCTACGACAACCACGAGAGCGATACTTGGTTTTGCCAAGTCGATCCCTAAGAAGGTCGAATGTTGGATACCTTGAGAAAAACGTGCCGTGTAATACAACGCGGAGAAGATCGGCATTTGGATCAGCAACGGCAGACAGCCCATGCCGCCCATCATGCTGACATTGTTTTCCTTGTAGACAGCTTGCATTTCACGCTGTGCTTCCATTTGTTCTTCTTGCGTTGTTGCTTGTTTTACTTTTGCTTGAGCTGCGTCGACCTGTGGTTTGATCGATTGCATTTTTTCCGATTGGACCAGTGATTTCTTAGATTGATTGATTCCCAAAGGCAAGATGATCAAGCGGACGATGATCGTTAATACAATGATCGCTAATCCGTAAGACCAGTTGAAGTTTTGAACCATCCAATTAAGAAAGTTTTCCAATGGAACAACGAGCATTCGATAGACAAGACCTGATGTATCTGGGGTACCATCACTATTTGATTTAACACAGCCGGATAATAGTAAAAGAACGCCCAAGAGGCCGGAGCCTAAGAGCCAATTTTTAAATTTTGTCATTTATTTCTTCCTCTGCTAATAAAAATTTATACAGGAAATACTATACTAGATAACTCAAGCCTTTTCAATGAAATTCGAGGAAATCAGGGAACCTTGTCATTTTTTTAATAGACCACCCGAAATTGATCGTAGTCCTTGATCCCAGGGTCTTCCGATTGGCTGATATGGGACACTTTTGCAAAAGGATTTTGCGGGTGCTCCAGCTTCTCTAAAAACTGAGCCATCTGATCCTCTGTTCCAACAGCTTCGATCGTCACACTGCCGTCCTCTTCATTTTTCACCGTACCGGTCAAGCCGATCTCAAGGGCAAGCTGATAGGTGGTATAGCGGAAGCCCACGCCTTGAACACGTCCGGTAACATTTATATGCTTCTTCATATGAAACCCTCCTGATTCTTTTTTTCTCTTATTCACTATGATAACGACTTTTGCTGGTTGATACAAGAATTCGCGTGCTATAATGGCAGACGGAGCCATATGTTAGAAAACAACTAGCTAAAAAAGTGGAGGAAACAGTTTGAAAGAGATCCAATCAACTAAAAATACCCTTATCAAAGAAACAAAAAAATTATTGCAAAAAAAATACCGTCAACAAAGCCAAACCTATTTATTGGAAGGCTTTCATTTGATCCAAGAAGCGCAGGCCGCAGAGGTGGTCTTAAAAGAAGTTTTCATCAGCCAACGCGGACTGAATGAATGGTCTGAATGGATCGAAGCCCATCTGACAGATTATTCCCTTGTTTCTGACGATGTACTGAAGGCCTTGTCTAGTCAGCCTACACCCCAAGGCATGATCGCTGTCGCGGAGATGCCGCAAGAAGAAGACGATGAGTTTTCAGGTGCTTGGCTGCTATTGGACAATGTGCAAGACCCCGGGAATGTTGGGACCATGATCCGCACAGCCGATGCGGCAGGTTTTTCAGGTGTCCTTCTAGGGCAGGGGAGCGCCGATCTATACAATCCAAAGACCTTGCGCAGCACACAAGGAAGCCTCTACCATCTGTCTGTTCGAAGCGGTGACCTTTCCGCCATCATTCCTCAGTTTCAGGAGAAGGGCTATCCAGTGGTAGGCACAGCCTTGGACAAACAAGCCAAAGACTACTTATCCGTTGAGAAGATGAGTGATTTTGCCTTGGTCATGGGAAATGAAGGTCAGGGGATGTCGCCCGAACTATTAGCCATGACAGACCAAAATGTGTACATTACAATTAAAGGAAAAGCTGAATCTTTAAACGTCGGAATCGCGGCTGGCGTGTTAATGTTCCACTTACTTAAGTAAAAATTCACATTTTGGTAATCGATATTAAGGAACTGTTAAACTTTATTCACAAACTCATGGAAGCCTATTCAATGAATCTGCCACGTGCTATACTATTTGACAGAGACAAAGAAAAGGGGCTTTATATCCATGACAGAAAACTGGCGTGATGATGAAGAATACGTTTCTTATATAGAAGATTTATTAGCTACCGAAGAGGTACAAAAATTAGCAAATTACATCCAACACATGCATTCAACACGGTTGGAACACTCAATCAGTGTTTCTTATAATAGCTACAAATTAGCAAAACAATTCAACGGCGATGCTAGAGCCACTGCTCGTGCAGGTCTGTTGCACGATCTGTTCTATTACGACTGGCGCACAACGAAATTCGACGAAGGATCGCATGCCTACATGCATCCACGAATCGCTGTTAAAAACGCAGAAAAAATCACGGAGTTGTCAGACTTAGAACGTGATATTATTATTAAGCATATGTGGGGCGCAACGATCACTCCCCCTAAATACAAAGAAAGCTACATCGTAACGATGGTCGATAAATACTGCGCCATCAAAGAAGCCGCTGTGCCGATAGTAGACCGCTTCAATTCCTACAAAGCACGCTTGAAGAAAGAGTGGAACTAACAGAACAATTCCAGGCACCAAACAAAAAATTGTTTGGTGCCTTTGTTTTGCCAGTTTTTCTTCCTGCTTCAGCAGGTTAGAAAAATGGTATGCGTACGAAAATCACTCATTTTTCAGGTTCTCAGAAAAATGACTACCTACATATAAGTTAGCGGCTAGGTAGATTTTTCGAAGTGTATGCGGTCAGAACGAGTATTCTTGAACGTATTCTTCGTATTTGAACGAAGGGTTTAGTAGAATGGAGTATGTGGACGAAGGTGGGAAAATCTTTTTTCCATGCCCTTTTTAAGACGGAAAAAAATGTAAGGGCTCTTTTAGGTAAAACAGTTTATCAACTCGTTTTATCGTTCGTTGTTGTTGGCCGTGACTTAATTTAAATTGTAAGAAAGAGAGGAACAAAGTGATCAAACCAAATATAGCAAAGCAGTTAGTTTTTGCCATCGTCGGAACATTTATCGCCGCGGTGGGGGTCCGATTGATCGTCGTCAGCGGATTGGGAGCAGACGCGATCAGCACATTAGTGTTAGGAATCCTTCAGCATGTCTCCCTACAGTTCGGCACGGTGAGTATGATGTTCAGTGGGATTGTCTTAGTGTTCATCTTTTTTTATGATCGAAAAATGATCGGTATCGGAAGTATCATCAATAGCTTTGGACTCGGTTTTTGCCTGAATCTCTTGGATGGGATGGGGATCTTGCATACGATTCCTGATGGGCTGGGCTATCCGTCGATCATCGCGGGATCGATCGTGTTCGGCATCGGGACGGGGATCTATCTACTGGCGGATGCTGGATCAGCGGCGTATGAATGTTTGATGGTCTTGATGAAGCGATTGCTGAAGAGCTCGGTGAAGGTGGCACGGATCGTCTTAGATGCCATCATCTTTTTGGCGGGCTTCCTGTTAGGCGGACATATCGGCTTTGGGACGCTGATCGTATTATTATTGATGGGCCCTTCGTTGGAAATGACCTTGAATCATTTGCCAAAACTGAAATTTTTCCGTGTACAGCAAGCAAAATAAAGCAAGGAAGCGATTTTTTCCTAGTAACCGAATGGGTTATTTGCTACAATGAATAAGGTTCATTTTATAGTAGAGAGGTGCGAATGATTTCCTGCTCCGGCAGAAAAAAAGCGCATACGAAGAACGATCCATCGAATGAAACGATTCGAACAGATAAAAATAGGAATAGGAGTGCTTATTAATGATTGCAGCAAGCGATTTACGTGCAGGGATGACTTTTGTTCAAGGAGACAAATTGATCAAAGTGTTAGATGCCAGCCACCACAAACCTGGTAAGGGAAACACCGTTATGCGCATGAAATTGCGTGACGTTCGTACAGGTTCAACTTACGATACGACGTTCCGTCCAGATGAAAAATTTGAAAAAGCGATGATGGAAACGAAGCCTGTTCAATATTTGTACAGCCAAGATGACATCGCGATTTTCATGGATCTAGAAACCTATGAACAATACGAAATTCCAATTGCGACAGTTGAAGAAGAAATGAAGTATTTACTTGAAAACATGGAAGTAAAAATCCAATTTTACGGTGAAGAAGTGATCGGTTTGACATTGCCGACGTCCGTTGTTTTGCGAGTGGTTGAAACTCAACCATCCATCAAAGGTGCGACAGTTACTGGTTCAGGCAAACCTGCGACCATGGAAACAGGCTTAGTCGTGAACGTTCCTGACTTTATCGAAGAAGGCGAAATGCTGGAAATCAACACTCAAGAAGGTACGTACCAAAAACGCGCAAATAAATAATCAAGAAAAGACCATGATCGCTGGGAGGACTTCCAAGAGGAGTCGACGCACGCGGTCATGGCTTTTTTATGTCAAAATAGAAAATGACACCTTTACTAGAAACGCTGTGAATTTTCCTGAAAAGCAACGCTACAAATTGTGACATAGCTGCTATGACACGATTCATAGCGCAATAAAGGGACATTCATGCTCTATACTTTTAATAGGTCAGGAGGACGATCATGGATATAGGATCAAAATTAAAAGAACATCGAACAACGAGAAATTTAACGCAGGAAGAGGTGGCGATGAAGCTGAAAGTTTCCCGAACGACAGTTTCAAGTTGGGAAACGGGACGCACATTTCCTGATATTGAAAAGCTCGTTTATTTAAGCGATCTGTATGATCTCTCCTTAGACCAATTAATCAAGGAGGAGCCGGTGATCATGGAAACCATTGTGACAGAAAGAAAAAAATTAGGACGCTACAAGATTCTTAAGAGTATAGGTCTTGCTTTGGTGGCATTATTTGTACTCTACAATCTCTATTGGTTCACAGCAGTCTATCCCAGAAATCAAAAGTTGAAGGATTGGGATAAGACGGAAGCAAATAATTATCTTCATAAAGGAAAGCATACGTTTCAGGCTCATGACCTTCGCTATCTAGAGCCGCTGCACAATGGCAATATCCCTGTTTCTACCTATCGAGGGAGCGCCTTCGATGTAGGTATCGATGGAGATTACGTCTATGTAGGTCTTTATGGAAAAGCCGATCGCATGAAATTAGATGTTCCAAAGTCGACAGATTTTACTCTGCGCTTCAAAAGAAACGAAAGAAATCCTTCTTATGAAAAAGTAAGTGGGGGTACACCACTTAGTGAAGCGAAGAAAATTCTAAAGGAACATGCCAAAGAATTTAATGAAGACCTCCGCGCGGTTCAAGCTGTCTGGGATAGTGTCAATAATAACTAATACGATCACTGCTGGTAGAAAACCTCACGATATTTTCTACCAGTTTTTTTCGATCAGTGAAACGTACGCACGATGTCTTGGATGTCTCGATTGATTTTATTTGGTGCGATGTATTTTCGCCCTTTCGCGGTGAGGCTGTCACGAGCGAAGATCGTTGCGCTTGCCGTCAAGCACCCTTTTGAGCAGCAGTGGATGACTTTTCTAAATTCGTCGTATTCAAATTGGAAAAAACTGCTGGTGAGATTCAGATGATCCGGGCGGAAGGTGTAGCAGTGGTCGTTAAGATCTTCAGAAAAGGGGTGCAGACACCCGGGACAGATATGCCATTTTCTCCCGTGTACTCTATAGGAACTTTCTATGTACCGCTTTTGTTGAATGCGTAAAAGTCTCACAGGATACAGACTTTTTGTAGGAAAATTGTTATTCAAAAAGATTAATTGATCAATGGATTGCTGATCTTCAAAGGATTCAAATCGTGTGGGAATACTCGTAGTGAATTGAAGCATTGTCTTTTCCTCTTTTCTAATAGTTACACTAATATAATAAAAAGAAAGCATCTCTAAAAAAGAAGGGTCCCATCCAAGAGGGATGAACAAGAAGTTGAGAGCAGGTTGCTAAGGGTCGTAACAACCTAATATTAAGGAGTAATTCCTCTCGAATGAGAACAGCCTATATCCGTTTTCATATAGGAAGGGCAAAAAAAAATAGCCTCAATTCTTAATAAAGATACTTTCTAAAATAACTATAGCAAAAAAAGATTGCGGTGTGAAATTCCTTTTTTTACAAAATAACAATCGTTATTAAATTATTTTTTTTTAACTCTGCATTAATAGAGACAATACAGATCTTTTTTTTCAGTCGTCAGGGATCGTGCCCCCGCAGTAAATGATTGACGAGGGCAACGATCAGCCCCACAAAGAGGGGAGCGAAGACATAACGAATAAGCTCACTCAAAAGGATCACCTCCTTTCACGAGTGGGGAGGGTGACGACGAGAGAGGCTACCTGCGCGCAGCACTAGTGAGACGAACAAAGATTACGTTAGAGACCTTACTCGCGTCTATCTGGTGAAGATTCGGGCTCTCCCTTGTTTTTCTTCCGTCGAAACAGACGATCCAGCAGTTTTTTCCGCGGCTTCTTCTCAGTCGACTTCGCTTGGTAGGACGAAGCTGTCTGTACAGAAGACTCACTACAGGAAGTTGTGCATTCATTACCTATGGGCATAACGTTTTTTATTAATGACGGTTGGTTAATCGTCGCAGTGTCCGCAAGTACGACCGCTGGCACTTTCGGGCGCTCCACGGGCATAGGAAGCTGTGGAACCAATGCTTCAGGAAGCGGAGCAAGTTCTTGAGCCGCTGCCACAGGAAAGCAAGGCGCGTCAGGTTCAAAAGAATCCTCTTCCTCCGAAATGTCTGTTGCGCTGTCGAAAATAGGGGAGATTTTTTTCGTTACCAATTTGCCGGATACCACAGAATCAAAGAGTTTTACGCCATCCTTTTCAAAAATGTCTAAGGTCGTCAAGAGTTCGCAGGCTGCTTTCATTTCTTGCGGCGTCAAGCTGGTATCGACGTCTCTATAGGTCCAGTTATGTGTGTGCCCTTCACCATCTGCGAAGGTCGTTACTAAATTTGTCGTCTCAATACTCATGTCAAAGTTCCTTTCTTTTCGTTTATTTGTGTGCGCAGGTAGATAGAATGATCTCACGGTTCGTTGGTTTCTTCGGGACGAACAAGGGAAATCAAGGAACGAATAACTGTCTTGGCTTTTTCTACATAGTCTCTAGCAGGAAACATCTTCATCCGCAGCGCCCGCCATTCAGGCGCCATGAAGTAATCCTGGAAATAGTAGAAGAAGCGTTTCATCGTGCGGGTGGCTTTTGTATTTAAGAAAATGTAGCGAACGAGATCCTTCAGAACATGGGCAAACTCTTTCGCTCCCAGTTGATGTCGCACGCGTAATGCCAAGATATAATGAAGCGTTTTGGTGCTGTTTTGAGTCAATTGATAGAACCACGTGATCCGGTTCTCCAATGTTTCTAATTTTAAAGTGAATAGCTGGCGATGATCGAGTGCCAAGTCCTTCATTCTCATCGAATCTCATCCTTCCTTTTCTTGATAGAGGGGAGTGGGGAGTACCCGCTCGACCTCCTGGCGATTAGCCTTTAAAAATTTCTTGTTCCGTCGTTTCGACATAAGCGGCGCTGTCAACTGTATTGAATAGGAAAGCATCGTCCTTTTTGAAGAGCTTCAGGTCGCCTAAACGTCCTAGCAAGCCTTTGATCTCAGTCGGTGTTTTCGTCGTTGTTGGGTTTTCCAGGCTCCAGGTCTGTACTTTTCCAGAGCTGGTTTTGAATTTCGCGACAAGTTTTTTCATTTCTTCTTCCTCCTTTATAGGTTATTTCACGTAGCGTGTTTGCGTCGTTAAGATCGCGCTGTCCAAGTAGCTGTCTTCCGCGGACAATTCCGTTAAGATCTCACCCAATTCTAGGATGGCTTCCTCTGACGGATCATCGATCACATGTTGAAAATTGACCTTCTTCATCTTTTCTAATCCTTGGTCGATATGGACCTGTAATTTGCTGCCTAATTTTTGAAGCATCGTTGTTTCCTCCGTTTCGATTTTTTTGTACCGGCCGGTGACTACAAGATAGAGGATTTTCCCAGAAGAAACAAATCGCAAAATGACCGCCTCCCCCCCTAAAATGACTCGTTTTGGGGGTAAAAAGGCCCTTTTTTGGCAAAAACAGGTCAAATTGGGGGGGAGGGGGAGTCAATTTGCTGTTTGCGTTTGCCGTTGATTTTCTATAAAATAAAAGGTTTTGGCTAAAAATGGACAGGAACACAAAAAAACACAGAAAGCGAAGAAGTTCCTTCACTTTCTGTGTTTCTTCTAGTCATTAGTACCAGCCGATCCTATCGACCGCTTCACGATTTTCGATCAGATCATTGCAATGGTAAAGAGAGTAAGCTTTATTATAGAGCCGATTCAGCTCGCCGATGGGGGTGCGGAAATACTGCAAGCTCAGCCGTCCCCGTAGGACTTTCGCAAAAGGCGTGTCTGGCAATTCTAAAAAATCAAGCGGTGTCGTGCCCTTCGTGATAAAGTGAAAATGCCCGCGGCGCATCGTTGCCAATACCAGACAAGCCACCTCAGCATTACTGATGATCCGCCGCCGATGGATCGGTACGGTGAGCTTCGGTCCATTTTCGATCGCCACATAATAGGACTCCTGCATCTTTTTCAAGTCTACGATCTTCGCAGGATTCAGCCAAATCGTGGTTTCCGACCCCTCCAAAGGAAACAAGGCAAAGAAGGCACAGACCCACGGGAACTTATATTTCCCAAAATTCCCATTATTTTTCAGACAGCGAGAAAGAATCTTGTATTCAGGGAAACAATGGGCCGACGCAAAATGACGCAACGTCTTCTGCGGATTCATCTGACTAAAGGAGATCCCTTCGTCGGAAAAGATCAACGCCCCCGCCTCTCTCGGACTCGGAATGATACAGTTGATGACCTGAACCTTCAACGGATCAAACGATGTAGCGCTTTCATAATAATGCTCCCACAAACTCGACCATACCTTATCCTCTAAAACATCCAACCTTTTACTCGTGTTCATATACATCCTCCTTTAAGCACCTTCTCTGTGCTCACCTAAAACTATACTCCACAAAACCAAAAATTTGTTTTTTTATTTTTTAATTGAAAATTAAAGAAAACACAAAAACGAACGCGCGTTGATATTTATACGCACGTTCGCTCTAAATTATCCGTCAATCGATTTTGTAAAGAATAAATGAATAATTTATTAGTAATCAAGAAATATATTTATAATATTCGGGGAAAATGCTAAAATAATTCGTTGGCTAGGATTACTATTGGCAGAAGTATTTTCAAGGATTATTACTTAGTCTTCCAAAAAACTAGAAAAACCCTAAAATCCTTGGTGTGAAAAGGATCTCAGAGTTGGTTGACGAGCAGTGACGGCTCATTTATAAAGTTATATAAAATAACAAAAACTCTTTTAAAAAAATAGTTAATATTAGAAAAAAATTAGTCTTACAAGAAAAACATCCATAAAGTAAGCACTTTCTTAGTAAATGAAAAAAGATTTCCTCAAAAAGTCCGCTTTATTTTTTAAAAAAACATCCTTTATTGATTCTTTATCCGATTAATTTTGTCATTTCACAAATGACTTGGACTCGTTGTTCGAGCATCGCGTCGACATACGTGTCCAGCGTCATCTGCGTGGAGGCGTGCCCTAAAAGCGCGCTAACAGAAGGAATATCGCGATTTGCTTCTAAGCAGCGCGTCGCAAATGTATGGCGCAACTGATGAAAATGAATCGTAGATAGCCCTGCTTTTTCTCTAACTTTGTGAAAATGATAAGTGAGGAGTCGAGGCTCGCATGGTTGCCCATTGGTAGAGAAAACAAAGCCGCCTCTTGAACTCTTTTTATGTTTGAGTAGTAACTTCTTTAATGTTGGTCCAATAGGAATGACTCGCACAGATGCATCTGTCTTTGAGTCGGTAAAGACCAATTGTGTCCGTTTTTCCACCTCATTGATTGCTTGGATACGTTGATACGTGTGTTGTACATGAATAAGATTCGTGTCAAAATCAATGTCCGACCATTTGAGCGCCGCAATTTCCCCAATTCGCATTCCAGAATGTAAGGCTAATAAAACGGGGATGCCGTAGCCTCGTTTTTCGTTGGCTGCTACGTCCATGATTTTTTTCTGCTCGTTCAGTGTCAATGCACGGACTTTGTTTTCTTCACTTTTGGAATCTTGATCTCAGAGAATGGATTAGATGTGATCTTTCTTAATCGCTTCGCATGGTTCAAGCATTTGTTCAGTATTCTGAAAACTACTTGAATCGTTGATCTGGCAAGCTTCTTTTGCAGTCTTCCCAATAACTCTTTTCCCGTATCCAATGTGATCTCGTTCAATGAAACATCTTGGATCATCGGAAAAACATATTTGGTCAATTTATAATAGTAACTAGAAAATGTCGAAGGTTTGACCTCTCCTTTTATTTCTTCCAGCCAATTGATCGTCCATTCCTCAAACGTTTCCGCCGAGCTTCCTTGGACTTCTTGCAATGTTTGGTATTTGATTTTTAATGGATACAGTTTCTGTTTGACTTCAGTGTAGCTTTTCCCGTAAACATACCCGTATTTTATTCTTCCATTGATTTTCCGCCCCTTCGGAAATCGGCCTTCCCATCGGCCATCTTTTCGTAAGTAAATGTTCTCGCCTTTTCTCACTATTTAATTCCTCCTAAATTTGACGGCTAAATAGACGGTTTATTTTGTCCGAATGTCTCAAATAAATCTCAAAAACCCCCCCAGAAACAAATAATGATTAAGCGTTTTATTTTTCGTTATTTAAAATAATTGTTTTAAATAACGAAAATGGTTGTTACTAATAATTGAATTATAATAGGTTTACAGATTAATTCAAAAACGCTAGATAAATAAGTTGAATAATTTTTTTGATTCTAATTGTTTTTAGTTTTTTGTAAAACAATATCAAAAGAATGTAGAGGAACCATTTCAAAAAAGGAAAGCATCAATAAAAGTAATTACAAAAAGCCAAACTTCCATCTTCGAAAGTTTGGCTTTTTGTATTGGCTACAACGCGCTCTCATGTTTCATCAGCTCTGGGTAATATTCGAACTCTTCGAATAGCTGTGGATCGTAATCAATGAAGCGATTGACCCAATTCTTTGCTTCAAAGAAGTCGAGAATGGCTTGGTCTGCGGGCTGGTAAGGGATATTCAAGAATGCGGTCAGTTGGCTCAGGTCTGGGCCGATCATAAAGACGTTTCTTGGATTGTACATCCGGTAAAATGGCAGCATCTCATTGGCGGTAACCAATTTTTTCTGCAGGTAAAGGGATTCAAAGGTTCGAAGGGTCACGCCGTATTGACCGGATCGGAGAATCTCCAAGATCCCTTTGCTGCTTTTGACGAGCTTCAGGTAGTCTGAGTAGGGCAAGTAGCCGTCTTGTTCATTGCCGCGTTTCGGCAGTATATGATAAAAGGTGGACAGGCCAAGCGACTCGAAGCGGTCCTTTAAAGCCATGGCTTGTTCTCTGCGTCCATTGTCGTTCGCACCAAAAAAGATGTCGTAGTCTGTATCATGGAAGGGTTCTCCGACAGATTGTGTGTAAAAGGAACTATTGTGCTTCAATCCGAGGTCTCGTGCTTCTAAGGGATCGAAGTGATAGATCTCATCAATGGCAGGCTCTTTTTGAGCGGCATTTAATTTTCGATAGTGTTCCAACTTGAAATGATTCCAGAAAAATAAAACGATTTTTGCTTTTGTGAAGGGGCGAATACGCTCTGCCATCGCGGGTTCAAAGCCGTAGTCTAAAAAGATGATCAATTGAAACTCTTTCAAGTAATGACGTAAATAGTCATTGCTGGCGGTGAGCAGTTCTTTCCCTGAACAAACACTCATTTCTGATATGGCAGGGAAAAAGTATAGTGAACGGTCTTTAGGGACGATCAAAACATCTGAATTTTTCATTTTTCTCCCAGCTTTCATATTGGATTTTTCATAGCATAGCGCTTTCCAAAATGAATAGCGATAATTATGCTTGAGAAAAATAACACAAAAATGGAGACTGTCTATGGGATGAGACAGTCTCCAAAAGGAAAATTCGTGTGAAGTAAATAACTACATTCACTTAAATATAATAAAATTCTAAAAATTAATGGGCGCGATTAAAGCGTGAGATCCACTGTTTGTAAGGCAAGACACCGCCTAAGAAATAGGTGATGATGGCTTGGATAGGTATCCAGATCACGGTCTTGATCAAACGTGGTGCCCAGATCACCCAGCTAGTCAATGGCACATGGTACATCAATGCCAGCCATAGCGGCGTCAAGATCAAATTGATCACGACCGTCGTTACTAATACAGACTGAATCGAATTTTTCCATGTAATTTCTTTCTTATAAAAGAAGTATCCGTAGATGGCTCCTTCAAGAAAGGCATTGATGGTGAAGCCGATGAAAAATGGGGCCTTTGCGAAAAGCGACATTCCGATAAAATCAGCAATGACCGAACCGATCCCTGTCCAGAATGGACCGAAGAGCATGCCCATAATGATCTCTGGGATAAAGGTAAAGCTGACTTTGACAAATTGCGTCTCGATTCCTAAGATTCGGGACAAAGTGACCATCATGGCGATCAATAGCGCCATCGTTGTGATGCTTCTAGCATCGAGGTGTTTCTTCATTTCTAGCATCTCCTTATAGAGCTGCTACATTCTTCATGCAGCGAATGCGAAAATAAAACCGCAGACAAAGTCTTTCGTCCAAAGGGCAACATCCCATCCCTCCGGCACTTGACGCTTTATTTCCTACTCTGATTTATTTTTGGGGGAGATCCCCCGAAAAAAATACTAGCATAGAAAGAGGCAGTATACAATCTTTTCATTCTGAAGAAAAAAGTACTCAGGAATTTTTTTTTTGCGAATAAAGAAGGGTAATTTTTCGCCTCATTTAGAGGTATGATAGATTTACAACGATTATTAGGAAAGAGGGCAGAACATGGCGATCAAACCTTTGGGAGAAAGACAATTATTTTCCATGAAGCGTGGAAACCTTAAAAAGAGGATCAGTCAGTATTATTCGGAGACCCATGATACGGAATCAGTGGTGGAATATGGGGTGGCCGTTCTTTTATTTAATGCCATCACCATGGACAATTATTCGTTTGTCTGCAAGGACTTATTCAAAGAACTCTTTATGACAGCGGAACCGACAGATCATTTGCGGGACTATTGTCTGTATTTCTATGATTTTTTTACCTACGATGAATGGGAAGTGGTGCGGGATCGATTATTTAAGAACCGCAGGGAATTTTCTGAGTGGACCCGTAAGATTCGTCCTGAGACAGCAGCCGTTCGAGCAGCGGCGGCGCCAACGAACAAAAGAAAAATCTGGCTCTATGAAAATTACTTGAGCGAATCGGATCGTTCCGAGAATGGGATGGAACGATATAGCTATGCGTACCATGCTGCTTTCAGAGATGAAAATGGACGCAAGATCGTACAAAAATTTCGGAACGCGGATGTCGGTATGTCGAACGACCGTTATTTTATCTTGTTGAAGACACTGATGCGGCTAAGTATTTTTCAAAAGAATGGCATTCGTCGGTTCCACGAATTGGAGTTTCGCAAATGCGGGCGCATGTCGATCATGGAGTTTTACGCAGATGAAGACGATGATGAAGCATTTTTGAAGCGGAGAAAGGCGAAGGCCAAAAAAGAACAGGAAGAAGCGCAATAATCAAAGAAGCATCAAGCAAAGAAGCAGGAAGGGATCTCCCTCCTGCTTCTTTGTTATTAAAAAAGTTTCTACTATATTAATAGACGATTTCTTTTGGATCAGAATGTGCGAGCACGAACTCCTTGAAATTAATGACGGCGGGTGTCAGATAGGCCTCTTTATTGGTGACCAAATAGAAGGAGCGATCGAGCATCACGTTTTTCAAATGGATCGTTTTTAGCGGCAGGTGCTTCAAAATGTACATATTCGGCACGACAGCAATACCGAAGCCTTGACTGACCAGCCCTGCGATGACTTGATCCACTGTCACTTCATAGACGATATTATAGCTGCAATTATTTTTTTTGAAGGTTTCGTCGATCACATTTCGCAAGCCGCTGCTTTTACTAAATCCGATCTGTTCATAGGGTTGCGTTTGCTCCAAGTAGATCGCATCGAACTGGGCCAACGGGTGATCCAAGGGTGCGATGACGACCAATTCCTGACCGGCAATGGGCAAGAACTCCACGCTGGGTTCGTTCGGCAGATAGGAAGAGATCCCAATATCGTAGTGCATGTTTTTGATGCCATCCACGATCTCTCTGGTGACGCCCGAAGACGTGTGAAAGTCAAAGAGGATTTCTTTGTCGGGGTTCGCGTCATGAAAATCACGGACTAATTTTGGCACAAAGGTGGTGCCCAGCACGGGTAAGAAGGCGAAGCTGATAAACCCGCTGCCCTTGCTGATCTTGGTGACGGTCTCGATCCCATCGTCGAGTGTTCCTAATGTACGGGAGACATAATCTTGAAAAATCATGCCGGGCTTGGTCAATACTACATTTCGGCCTTTTTTTTCAAACAGCGTGATCCCAAGTTCGTCTTCGAGAGAGGCGATCGCGTTGCTCAAGCTGGGCTGTGTGACGTTCAAGAGTTTGCTGGAGCGTGTATAATGCTGCTCACGGGCCAGCACATCAAAATATTTTAAATGCTGTAGATTCATAGCTCTTCTCCTATGTATATGATCTTTTTTATAAGTATAGCAAAACCTATATCTTTTACCTATAGATTCTACGAGAAAAACCAATTAGAATTTTGAAATGCTGCACGTTAAAATGAAGGCAAGATTTGATTGTGAAAGCCGATACATTATGAAAGGTACGGATTTCGCAACAAAAAAAGCTTTCATACATTAGGAGACTGCAGCTCTGCATGTGAAAGAAATAACTTTTAGAAAATTCGCTATAATTTTAGGAGGAAATGAAATGAAAAAGGTACCATTGACGATCAGCTCTTATACATTAGGTATGGAAATTGATTTTGAAGAACGGGTAAAAATCGCAAAAGCAGCAGGCTTTGATGGCATCGGCTTACGTGCTGAAACGTATATGTTGGCAGTGAAACAAGGTTATTCAGATGACCGCATGTTGGAAATCTTAGAAGAAAACGATATGAAAGTCACAGAAGTGGAATACATCACTTTATGGGCAGACCCTAATAAGACTCAAGAAACGCCTGAGACATTGTTACAGCAATTCAAAGAACAAACGGTGTATCATATGGCGCGTCTGTTCGGCGTAGGGCATATCAACTGCGGCTTGATGGAAAAATATCCAGCAGAAGTTCATATCCAAGCCTTTAAAGAATTGTGTGCACGGGCGAAGGAATTAGTGATCGGCTTAGAATTTATGCCTTACAGCGGTGTACCAGATTTAGCAAGTGCATGGAATATCGTGAAGGAAGCAGGCTGTGACAACGGCATGTTGATCCTAGATACGTGGCATTGGGCACGTGCTGAAACATTAGCAGAAGATTTAAAAGATGTTCCAGCAGAAAAAGTTGTTTCTGTTCAAATCTGTGATGTGTTAGAACGTCGCTACCCAGATACGATCTTACGTGACGAATCAATGCATGACCGTCTATGCCCAGGAACTGGCTGGGGCGATACGGTTGGCTTCTTGAAAGCAATCAAAGAACACGGCATCGAGCCTCGCGTTATTGGGACAGAAGTTATTTCTGATCCGATCTTGAGCTTAGGCTATGAAAAAGCAGCACAAATGAACTACGACACAAGTATTGATGTGATCAAACAAGCGTGGCCAGAATTACTAGAAGATTAAAAAAGGGTGGATAAAAAAATGTTAGAAGGCGTATCAGGTAAAACACACTTATATGGATTGATCGGAAGTCCGGTTGGGCATTCAGGGTCACCAGCGATGTACAATTATGGCTTTGAACAATTAGGGATCGATGCTGTATACCTTGCGTTCGATGTACAAATAGAAGAAGTGGCACATGCGTTCCAATCCGTTCGCACATTCAATATGCCTGGCGGAAATGTCACGATGCCTTGTAAAGGTGAAGCGGCGAAATATATGGACGAATTATCACCAGCAGCTCAAATGGTAGGCGCCATCAATACCTTCAAAAATGAGGATGGCAAATTAACGGGGCATATCACTGATGGAATCGGCTTTGTCGATAACTTGAAAGCAAACGACGTTGATCCGAAGGGCAAGAAATTTGTCGTTATCGGTACAGGCGGCGCAGCGACAGCGATCCAAGTACAATTAGCGATCGAAGAAGCAGCGGCAATCGATATTTTCAATATCAAAGATGATTTCTTTGTTAAGGGAGAAGAAACTGTTGCACGCATCAAGAAATTCTACCCAGAATTGGCGGTAGCGATCCATGATCTAGGCGATGCGGATCTATTGAAGCAAAAAATCGCGGAAGCGGATGTTTTAGTAAATGGAACAACAGTTGGTATGGGCGCAGGCTCAACGAGAACACCGATCAGCGATACAAGCATGCTTCATGAAAAATTGATCGTCGCAGATGCGATCTACAACCCGCCGAAGACGCAATTGATCAATGACGCGTCAGCGAAGGGCTGTAAGACAGTTACTGGCGAAGGAATGTTGCTGGGACAAGGAAAAGCAGCGTTCAAGATTTTTACAGACCAAGAATTACCAGTTCGGCCGTAGGCGAATCTTTCCGTACATGCTGAAAAAAGGATGTACGGAAAGAAATTATACTAACACAAATTAGGAGTGTAGGGATGAGATCGAAAAAATATATCATGTCATTAGTGACAACTTACTTGTGCTACTTTACACATGGGATGCAAGCACTTATTCTTAGTCAAAATATGCCTTACTTTTATGAAAAATGGGGATACACGGATGCGACGGCTGGAGCTGCTGCCGTTTCGCTAGCAATTACTGCAACTGGTTTTGGTAAATTTATTTCTGTATGGATCGGCGGAGAAGTATCCGACAAGATCGGCCGGAAGAAAATGGCGATCGGCGGCGCGGTTCTGTATATCATCTGTTTTGCCGGCTTACTATTAAGTCCAAGCATGCTGATCGCTTCGATCTGTGCCTTCATGGCAGGTGTGGCGACATCTGGATTCTGGGATGCTTCATTGTACCCAGCCGTTCAAGAAGCTGCACCAAAATATTCAGGTTCTGCTTTGTTAGGGATCAAGTTGTTCGTTTCATTAGCCGGAATCGTTTATCCATTGATGGTAGTGAACTTCACTAACATGGGTTCTCCTCAATTAAGCGTGATCATTCCATTGGCGCTATCTATCGGCTGTCTGGTCTTAGCGGCATTCTCACCATTCGCTTATGACGACATGATGAAGGGCGGCGGCGATCAAGAGGATTCAAGCGGCAGTCACTCCGATGCGATCAAACAAGAAATCGAAGCTGCTAAAGCAAAAATGTTAGTAAAACCAAATATTTTAGTCAATTTCATTACAATGTTCTATGCCTTCTTATGTATGTTCATCATGTATGGTGCACAGCAATACACGAAAGCTTTTGGCTTGAGCAATGCCGGCTTGACGGAACTTCAAGCGGCGGGCTTAACATCGATCTACACCTTTGGCGGGATCATCGCCGTTGTATTCTGGGCATTCATGATGGGTAAATTGCGTTGGAACCCATTAAAGGTTCTCGTGATCGATTCTGTCTTCACAGCGTTGGCCTTGGCAATCGTCTTACTGATCCGTCAGCCGGCAGTGATCTACATCGGTATCGCAGCATTAGGCTTCTTTGCCTCAGGTGGTGCGTTGCAAACAGGGTTAGGGCTGCGTCAGCTATTCTGCCCGGGACCAAAAGGAAGAAATACTGGGATCTACTATACGTTCATGGGATTTGCTAGTACCTTCTTGCCGTTCATCGTTTCTGCGATGACGAAATCAGTGGGTGAAAAACAAGCGATCTACATCATGATGGGCTTGCTTTTAGTGGCGGCACTTACAGCCACTGTTATGATGGTCTATCTGTTAGGGCAACACAAAAAAGTATTCGGCTATAGTGCCTTTGAAAAAATGCGTGATTAATTGCAGAGCAGAGGAGGTATGACTGAATAGAGTCACCTCCTCGTTCCGCGTCTTGCACCTGTTTTTACAACAAACAGAGAGACGTAATACGTGTTTCTGATCTAAGAATCAAATCGAACTGCATGGGTATCCGCGCAGTTCCTGTTGCAGCTCCAAAAAGAACCTGGTAAATGCACGTCTTTTTCGTGTATCATCAGTATCAACAGGTGTCCGTCGTTGGACGCTAGCTATTTTAGGAGGTCCTCATGGATATTTTAATTGGACTATTACTCATCTGTTCCTTCGCGGGAATGGTCATTTATTGTATTAAAGGACATAACTTGATGATCGGGTTTTTCATCATGGCTACGATTTGGACTTTTTTGCCGATCATCGGGAATCTACTGTCGCCTAATGCGGCCTTTGACGGATTGACGGTTCACGATATGCTGCGTCAGGTGTATCAAACGGCGCCTGAAAAATACGGCGCGTCGGTCATGAACATTTTCTTAGGGGCCTTCTTTGGGAGAATCCTCTTGGATACCGGTATCGCGGCCACGATCATTCGAAAAAGTGTCGAGCTTGGTGGAGACAATCCTGCGGTGATTCTCGCGATCGTGAATGTGATCAGTGGGTTTATCTTTACTTCGATGACAGGCGGCGGGTCCGTGATCGCGATCGCGGTGATCGTCTTGCCGATCTTGTTTTCCATCGGTATTCCAAAAGTGGTCGGATTCTTCTCCTTTACGGGGTCGGTCGCGGCGGGGATCTTTTTGAATCCCATCAATTTCGGGCAATACTCAGCCTTCTTTTTGAATTCCAATGGAGGACAAGAGTACACGTACAATGACTATTTTCCCTTTGGCATTTTGGCCTTTGCAGTAATGATCACCGTCGTTTCGTTGGCGTCAATGATCTATCTGAAAATGGAAAATCTTACGTATTCTTGGGCAGCGACCAAACAATCTGAAGTGGTGGATGCACCGGGGATCTCTTTGATCACTCCGTTCTTGCCTGTAGTGGGCGTGATCGTCTTTAAGCTGCCGGTCATTTTATGCTTTATCTTAGCCAGCTTATACGGACTAGGTGTCTGCGGCGGGCTGTCGGGGAACTTCCGAGAGATCTGTCGGACCATTTCTCGCATCTTTACCGAGGGTGTAAAAGATATGTCGGCGCTGATCGCTTTTTGGATCACCTTAGCGATGTTCAATGATGCGGCCGTCTATGCGGCACCTTATTTCCAAGAGATCATCGGCAGTTGGATTCCTTCATCGCCGTTGATCCTGTGTATCGCGTTTGGGATTTTAGCACCGTTGACTTGGTTCAAGGGCCCGCTTTCATTGATCGGTTCAGGTGCTGCCTTGCTGGCAGTAGTCAGTCAAACGACCAACTTTCCAACCACTTTCTTGTATCCTTTGTTTGCTTCTGTCCTGATCGGCATGGCTCATTTTGATATTACGATTTCTTGGAATGCTTGGGGATTGGGCTTCAATCGTATTAATGCAGTGGACTACATGAAAGTGGCATTGATTCCAGGAACAATGGTGGCATTGATTTTAGAAGTCGCAAACTTCTTCCTCAACAATCCACTTTAGAGTTAGAAGAGAGAATTTAGGAAAGGCAGGTCTCAACATGAAACGACGTGTTCGGATCGGGATCGATGTCGGCGGTACGCATACGAAAGCAGTAGCTATCGACAATGATACTCAAGAAATTATCGGGAAATCTTCCGTGAAAACGACGCATGACAGCGAGCAAGGTGTTGCTGAAGGTGTCGTTCGTTCCTTTTTGAAATGTTTAGAAGAGTTTGATATTGCGCCAGAGGAAGTCGTTTTCGTGGCCCATAGTACGACGCAGGCGACAAATGCCTTATTAGAAGGGGACGTTGCCAATATCGGGATCATCAGCACAGCGAAACCTGGGCTCGAAGGCTGGCTGGCACGACCGCAAACAAATCTGAAGGATATTGATCTAGGTACAGGAAGAAGTATCCACGTAATGTCGCGATTCATTTCGCAAAAAAATCTAACCGAAGAAGAAATCGCTCCGATTGTTGACGAGTTGATGGCAGAAGGAATGGATGTTTTAGTCGCTTCTGCGGCATTCGGCGTAGATAATCTCAACTTAGAAGAAAAGATTGCAGCAGTTGCTCGCAAAAAAAATATTCCAGTGACACTTGCTTCAGAGATGACCAAGCTTTATGGCCTCTCTCGGCGGACGCGAACAGCGACGATCAATGCCTCGATTTTACCGAAAATGCTGGAAACAGCGAATTCGACTGAGCGCAGTGTTCGTTCATCAGGGGTGGATGTTCCCTTGATGATCATGCGGGGAGATGGCGGTCTGATGGATGTTGTCGAGATGAAAAAACGTCCGGTACTGACGATGCTGTCAGGTCCGGCGGCAAGTGTGATGGGCGCGTTGATGTATCTGCGCACGTCTAACGGTATCTATTTTGAAGTGGGCGGGACCTCAACAAACTTAGGGGTGATCAAAAACGGTCGGCCTGTGATCGACTACTCGGAGATATCTGGGCATAAGACGTATGTGAATTCGTTGGATGTTCGAGTATTGGGTGTCGCTGGCGGCAGTATGATCCGTGTGAATAAGAGCGGTGTAAAGGATGTCGGCCCCCGCAGTGCGCATATCGCCGGCTTGGAATACGCTGTTTATACACCGGAAGAAGAAATCGTCGACCCTCAACTGGAGCTTTATTCGCCGAAGGAGGGGGACCCGGAAGACTATGTTGCCATTCGCTTAGCAAATGGAAAACGCATCACGATAACCAATTCTTGTGCTGCCAACGTATTGGGCTATGTGACGGATGACGATTTTTGTTATGGGAACGTCGCCTCTGCAAGAAAAGCGATGGCACCTTTGGCTGACTATCTCAATGTGTCTATTGAAGATGTCGCGCATCAGATATTGACCAAAGCAGTCGAGAAGATCGAGCCTGTGATCCAGTCATTAGCAAAGAAATATCAGCTTGAGAAGAACCAAATGACGTTAGTCGGTGTCGGCGGCGGTGTCGCTGCTTTGATCAAGTATGCGGCTGAACGGATGGCCCTCAACTATAAGATACCAGAAAACGCGGAGGTCATTTCCTCGATTGGAGTGGCGTTAGCGGCTGTTCAGGATGTCGTTGAGCGAATCGTGCCTAGTCCGACGAAGCAGGATATCCAAGCAATCAAACAAGAAGTGACCGATATGGCGATCGAGAGTGGTGCAACAGAGGACAGTGTCGAGGTCCATATCGAGATCGATCCTCAAACACAAAAAATCACTGCCCGCGCCTCAGGATCGACCGCGGCACAGGCAACGGAACTTCAAAGTGCAGCAACTGAAACGGAGGCACGAGAGATCGCGATCCAGGACTTCCGATTGCCCTCTGATCAGGTCAGATTATTGGATACGACAGATCATTTTGCTATTTATGGGGCAAAAACGAAAAAAGGGGATGCGATCCGAGTTATTGACAAAAAAGGCTTTATTCGCGTACAGCGCGAGCACGCTAAAGTAGTCAAAACGACGATCCAAAGCTATTTTGAAGTAGTCAATCAATTATGGGAAAGCATGGCGAACTATCAAAGTGATTTGATTATTCGACCGGATTATTATTTCTGCGTTGGTCCGCGGCTATTGGATTTTTCTAGTACAGATTTTTCTCAATTAACCATGCTGATGGAGATTGAAATGAGTGAGATTCTGGGGACGGATGAGATCATTATTATTGCCGCGAATCGCTATATTTAGCGACAACGAGAAAAGCTAACAAAGAAGGAGGGGCGCTGCGGATGGATATTGCTGCGTTGCTTGAGTTAAACGATGCGACTTATGCGCAGGGGTTATTGTCGCAGGATCATCTTTACAGAAAAATCCCTGAAGAACAGCGCTCAACTCTTTTGTATCAAGCGATCGACTGTGGAAAAGCCGCGGCGGCTCAAGTGCCCGCTAAAGATCTGCGTGCGTATTGTGAGCAAGAAAAGATCACGATCGATTATTTTGAGGAAGAAATAAAAGCGGAGAGCTTTCGCTATGTTTTTGCGGAATTTCAACTGCCTGATCGCATTCGGATCAATCAAAGTCTTTTGAAGGCAGCGGCGCCTTCCTTGAATAAATATGACTTCTTAAAGGATCAGCAAGTAGAAGATATTTTATTGGCTCATGAGCTGTATCACTTTATTGAAAATCAGCAGCAGTTGTTCACGATTCAAAAAAATTTAAGCTACCAAACAGGGCCCTTTAAGCGGCACGCACGGGTGCATGCGTTAAGTGAAATCGCGGCGATGAGCTTTGCTCAGTCCGTGTTAGAGCTGGATTTTTCACCGGTTCTATTAAATATCGTGCTGCTCGATCCGGTCGCACCCGAGTACAGCGAGACGCTTATCAAGCGGTTATTGGTGATTGATTGAACAAGACTATAGATTGATTGAAAAAAAGAATTAGTATCCTGGGAACGGATTCAGTATATTTAAAGAAAGATTACATAAAAGAACGGAGCGGAAAGAATGGAAAACACATGGTTAGATTTAGCAGGAGACGTCGTAGTTATCACAGGAGCTTTAGGGGGCATGGGACGGAAAATCGCTAATGATTTTGCGGAACAAAAAGCCAACTTGGCCTTAGTCGATTTGAATGAAGAAGCAACAGAAAGCTACGCGAAAGAATTAGCGAACAAATACGGCGTCAAAGCGAAAGGCTATTCATGCAATTCAACAGTTGAAGAGCAAGTAGATGCCTTGGCGAAAACAGTCAAAGAAGACTTTGGCAGAATCGACGTATTGGTTCAAACTGCAGCGATTTTAACGTTCAGCCCATTGGAAGATTTAGCATTAGAGGAATGGAAACGGACGATCGATGTAAACTTGACAGGGTACTTCTTAGTCTCACAACGTATCGGCCGCGTGATGATCGAACAACAATCAGGCCGCATGGTCCATATCTCGACGATCGCTTCGATCGCTCCCGAAACATACTCAGGAGCATACAGCCCAAGTAAGGCCGGCGTGAATATGCTATCTAAGATGATCGCTGGTGAATGGGGACAATATGGCGTACGCAGCAACTGTGTCTTGCCATGTTTCGTTAAAACACCATTATCAACTAAATTCTACGAAGATGCAGAAGTGGAAGAAGGCAGAAGAAGAATGACTGCCAACCGTCGTATCGGTGAAGTACAAGATATTGCAAATGCGGTATTATACCTTGCCAGCAAACGTTCAGACTACACAAATGGTCATGAATTACGTGTAGAAGGCGGCTTCGGCAACATGATCGGCGATCTTGTACCAAAACCAGGTGGACGTCGCCAATACGCGATCGACTCAAAGAAACCAAAAGCATAGGCAAAAACAAAGGGGTCTGACAGTAAAATTGTCAAACCCCTTTTTTCTATTACCAAATACGTACGCGTTTTTCAGGTGCCAAGTACATGGCATCTGTTGGCTGAATGTTAAATGTGTCATAGAAATCGGCTAAATTTTTCACTTGGACATTTGCCCGTAATTTGTTCGGTGCATGAACGTCGATAGAAAGCAGCAATTGCGTGTATTCTTGCCGTGCCTTCATGCGCCAGATCGTTGCCCAGTTGATAAAGAAGCCCTTCAAATCAACATCGTGATCTTTCTTCGCTGCCTCTAACGCACAGCTTAATCCCCCTGCATCCGCAATGTTTTCTGAAACAGTCAGTTTGCCGTTGACTTTCCCGCCAGCGATCTCTAGGCCATCGAATTCAGCGATCATTTGATCAGCTAATTCTTGGAAACGGGTCCGATCGTCTTCTGTCCACCAGTTGTTTAGGTTTCCATACTCATCAAAGAGTGATCCATTGTTGTCAAAAGCGTGGGAGATTTCATGGGCGATCACCGCGCCGATCCCACCGAAATTCTCGCTGCTTGATTGTTCCAAACTGTAGAAGGGTGCTTGGAGGATCGCTGCTGGGAAGACGATGATATTGCGGAAGGGATGGTAATAGGCATTCACAGTATCTGCGCTCATTTCCCATTCGTCACGTTCCACGGGTTTGTTCCATTTTGCGTAATCGTCTTTTCGTTTTAATTGACTGAAGTGCAGGGCATTGCTCAAAAGAGTACCACCTTGTTCTACAGGTGTTACCTTGTATTGTGTGTAGATGGGCGGAATCGTCTCTGGGTAGCCAACGTGGATGCCCAGCGTGTTTAGTTTGACTATCGCTTTTTCACGGGTCGCTTCACTAAGCCACGTATTACTGCTCAAGCGTTCTTGGTAGATCCCCACCATCCGTTGTACCATTTGTTCGACATCTTTTTTGGCTTGTTCGCCGAAATAAGTTTTTCCATAATAATCCCCAACGATCTGATCAAAACGACCAGAGGCGAGGTAGAACGCTGCTTTTTCCTTCGGACGTGCCTCGGGAGCGCCAGAAAGGGCACGGCTGTATGTTCCGCCGACTTGACGGAATTCTTCACTCAGGTAACCGGTCAATGCGTTGATGGTCATGACCAGCATCCAGCTTTTCATTTCTTGGAAGGTATCAGGATTTACTAAGGTATCCAATTTTTCAAAATAGGCCGGTTCCGTTACGATGATTTTTTCAGGAATCTCACCGATCAGCCCGATCAATAATTTCTTTAAATCCAAGTGTTGGCTGTGCTTGATAAATTCTTCGCCGCTTTCAGGATTGTACATCTTGCTGTAGTCGGCATTTTCTTCCGCACTTTTTACATGAGGGGCCAGTAATTTGTCGTAACGCAAGGCTTCCTCTGTGATTCTTTCTGCCTTTTCCGCGTCGAAGCCGGCAAGAGTAAAGAGCGTCATCGTCATTTCCTTAAAGATCGCCAAAAGCTGCGGCGCTTGTGGATGGCCTTCTTCATAGTAGGTCTTATCTGGCAAAATCAGTCCAGGTGCACCTGCGAATAAGGCATTGATCGTTGTGTTTTTCATGTCTGCATCCACATCGACTCCAAAAGGTAACGGCAGTCCTTCAATGACCCAACTGGTTAATTGCTCTTCTAAATCTGCGAGCGCTTCAATGTCTTCCACTTTTCTCAATAAGGGAAGAAGGGGTGCAGCGCCGTCTTCATCGCGTTTTTGATAGTCGTTTGCCAATTGGAAATAAGCAATGTATTCCTTCATTAAATCGTTTGGAATGGCAGAAGGATCCGCGCTCATCTTTTTTGTATCAGCCATCAACAAATCGTCGATCTCATCGACGAGGTCTTGAAAGCCGCCTGTTGCAGGCTTATCTGCTGGGATCGTTGCATGCTCGATCCATTCGCCGTTGACGGCTTCGTATAAATCTTCTGTGATCTTAGTATTATCCAAAATAGACTCCTCCTAATTCTTTAATAAGTTGAAAACTAAAAAGACTCTGGCAATTGTCCATGATCTTTTTCTAGTTCTTTCAGCTACTATCTATTATGATATATCTTAAGAAGATACACAAAAGAAAATGATTTGGTGGTGGAAGCGATGGACTATTTAAAGGATCACTGGTATGACCTGAAAAGCTTTGAAACGTATCGCGAGTGGAAGACACCGCGAGGCTTTTTATGCGGGACCTATGCCAGCAGCGTGTTGTTGGCGTATTGGCAGGATCAGATTGATGTTGCCTGTTTGCCCGCGGGACTGAGAAAAAAGAACAGCAAACAAAAAGAAGAACTGATTCGTGCGTTGAAACCAATGCTTCAGCCGGTGGACTTCCCGACAGTGCCGCTGCAGATTTCGATCGGTTTGAATCGTTTCTTTCGTCGCTATCGCATTCCTTACCGTGCCCGCGGAACGATGGTGGGTTCTTGGCAGCGGGTGACCAAGCGCCTATTAGGAGGCGAGCCGGTCATGATCGGTCTTTTACAACTAAGGGGCAGCACCTACAAAAATCATTGGGTCGTCGTTCATGGATTCATGGAGACCTCGGCGGGCGATCGATTTTATAAAATCCATGACAACTGGGGCAAGAGCGAGGCTGTGATCCCGGCTGAGTGGGGGAATGGCACAATCTCCTTAAAAAAAGTAAATGCTACAGCAAATAACTGAAAATATGTTAAACTGGTGGTACAAAAATACTTGGAGGGACACCATGTCAGAAGAAAGTAAGGAAAAATTTAAAATTTTTAGTCTTAATGGGAACAGACCATTGGCTGAAAAAATCGCCGATGTCTGTGGCGTGCCGTTAGGGAGAAGTACTGTCAAGCAATTCAGTGATGGAGAGATCGCCATCAATCTAGAAGAAACAGTACGAGGATTTGATGTGTATTTGATCCAGTCGACCAATGAGCCGGTAAATGATTATTACATGGAATTATTGATCATGATCGATGCATTAAAACGAGCAAGTGCAAAAACGATCAATGTCGTTCTGCCTTATTATGGGTATGCGAGACAGGATCGTACGGCAAAACCACATGAGCCAATTACTGCAAAACTGGTTGCGAATTTACTTTCAGACGCAGGTGCGACAAGAGTGTTGACACTTGATTTACACACGGTGCAAGTGCAAGGCTTCTTTGATATTCCTGTAGACAATTTGTTCACGATGCCTTTATTTGCCCATTATTATCGTCGCCGCGGAATGGTTGGGGATGATTATGTGGTGGTTTCTCCTAAAAACAGCGGGGTGCAGCGTGCCCGCAGCCTAGCGGAATACTTAGATACAGCGATCGTGATCGTAGATGTTGCCGAAGAGGGCAATCCAGATTCTGGGTACGTGATCGGAGATGTAGAAGGCCGCTGTTGTATTATGGTAGATGACATCTTGAACACGGGTGAAGTCTTCTCTAATGCATCAAGAACCTTGAAAAAGGCAGGGGCGAAGGAAGTCGTTGCCTGCGCTTCTCACGGGTTGCTTTCACCGCCAGCAAAAGCCAATTTGGATGCGACTGAGATTAAAGATATTTGTATCACAGACTCCGTTTTGACGGCACCTGAGCGTCATCCTGAGAAATTATCCATTATCAGCAGTGCGATGCTGATGGGAGAAGCAGTGAAACGAATCCATCAAAATGAATCCGTTAGTCCATTGTTTACGATGGAACAAAAGGATTTTGAATAAGCACTGTCTATCCTCCTGCGGGTGATTCACCCACAAATTGACTGACAGTCAGAGCACACTCTGTTCCAAGCTTCAGAGTGTGCGACATAGAAAAACGAATAATTGATCAATAAGCAAATGTTGTTCAAATTTACGAAGCACCAAGGAGATACTAAGCTTCATCTATGCACCCAATGATTGTGCTTCTAAGCGATTTTGACCGAAATATGTCTTATTGCTGGAAGCATCGGTGGACGGATGCGAAAAATAGTATCTGCTTGGTGCTTCTCTATTGAGCAGATTTGTTAATCCTGACGTATAGAAAGGTTTGAAGGTTTGTGGAAACTATTTATTTAGATCATGCGGCAACAAGTCCGATGCATCCAGAAGTAATCGAAACGATGACAGAAGTGATGAATGAAACATTTGGGAACCCCTCAAGTATCCATTCTTTTGGACGACAAGCCGCAGGGAAATTAGAGATGGCCCGTGAAGTGATCGGGAAAAGTCTTGGTGTAAAATACCATGAGATCATTTTCAACAGCGGCGGGACCGAAGGGGATAATACGGTGATTCTAGAGACCGCCTTTGGTCGTCAAAATGAAGGCCGTCACTTGATCACGACACAAATTGAACACCCAGCAGTCATCAATTCAATGAAGTATCTGGAAACTCAAGGCTTTGAAGTGACGTATTTACCAGTTGATCGCAAAGGGAGGATTTCCTTAAAGGATCTTGAGGAAAGCCTACGCCCCGATACGATCTTGGTTTCTATCATGTATGGAAACAATGAGATCGGTAATTTGATGCCGATTCAAGAAATCGGGGAGCGGTTAAAGGACCATCCTGCTTATTTTCATACGGATGCCGTCCAAGCCTACGGGAATCAATTCATTCGTCCTCGTGAATTAGGCGTTGATTTCTTAAGTATTTCTGCGCATAAGATCAATGGACCAAAGGGTGTTGGTTTTCTGTATAAAAGTGATGAGGTCAAATTGCAGCCATTGCTTCACGGTGGGGAACAAGAAGAAAAACGCCGTGCAGGAACTGAAAACTTGGCAGGGGTTTGCGGAATGGCTAAAGCGGTAGAACTGCTGACAGAGGCTGAACGTGAAAAACGTCAAAAACTCTATGAACAATTCACTCAAAAAGTATTGACCACACTTGATCAAGCAGGGGTTGATTATCACGTGAATGGTGATTTGAACAACAAGCTGCCTCACGTTTTGAATCTCCGTTTTACTGGGATCGTCAACGACTTGTTGTTGATGAAGCTAGACTTGAAGGGCATTGCTGTTTCTACGGGTTCTGCTTGTACCGCAGGGACGATCGATCCTTCTCATGTATTAGAGGCAATGTACGGCGAAGGTGCGATCGAAGTCAAAGAATCGTTGCGCGTCAGTTTTGGTTACGGAAATACAATCGAACAAGTCGATTATTTTGCGGAACAACTCGTCGCGAGTTTGCACGAACTGACAAAGTAGATTGAAATGCCTGAAACTTATCTTTATAATTAAGAGTGAAAGAAAAAATGATGAGGTGAGCAAATGGCATTTACGAAGACAACAACGATCAAAGGTTCAAAGTATCACTACGCATTGGCACCGACCGCTAAAAAATATACCTTGCGAGACAATGGATTTACTGAGACAACTTCAGGTAATTTCCAATTGATCCGTCCATTACAGGCAACGCCCCAAAGCAAAGAAGGATTCAAATTGAAAATTACGGTATCAAAAGATATCAGCACAATGAAAATGTCTGTAACGACTGCCAATGGTCTGAAAACAGTGGATATTTTTAAAGATGAACGACAAGAAATGGTTCAAGAAAAATTCTATTTCCTAATGGATGGAATGATCGAGCGTGGATTGTTTGTCAAAGAGGAAGTCTAAAGAAGACGGAAGATCTTATCGAAGAGGATAAGGTCTTCCTTTTTTTTGCGAAATTATTTAGCGATTATAAAAAGCTAATATTTTTTTATTGATTCGTGTTTTAAAACGCGCTGTTATTATATTTCTGTGTCTATTTTGCTATATTCATCTTTTTTTGGGAAAAATTTTAAGGCTGATAAGCTTAAAATTCAGAAGATTATGGTACACTTATAATAAGAAAATAGCTGGAAATGAAGGTGACAAGTTGGTTCAAAAGGTACATACGATCGATCATCACAAAATTATTTCTGATTTCCGTCTCTTATCTGGCCTAACCGTCTCGATCGAAGACTGCGCCAAGCTGACGAAAGAGTTTCAAAAATATGGGGTGGAAGATTATTATATTAGTGATTATGAAGGAAATAGCTATTTAACACGTTATGTTGATTATTTTATCGACGGAATCCCTTGTTGGAAATATAAAAAGCAGTATTTGATTCCGCTGATCTTTCGAGATATGCCAGATACACAGCGAATGTTTAAAGACACGTACCGTTGGGAAGCCTTTTTCATTCTTTTAGATTGGTACTTGGAATACAATCCTGAAAAAGTGATCGTGACTTGTACGAAGAAGAGGCAACGAATGGAAGTCATCGACACGGCCTTTTTGATTTTCCGCTTATGGGAAATTTGCGATGGCGCGGCCTTTCCGATCGCCAACTTCAACACGCTTTCTGAATTTGAGAAGTGGAACCAAGTGTTTCATTTGATCGACACTGGAAAATCCTTCAAACGCACGCGGGAATTCGATGCCAGCAAAGTGGAAGATCTAACACAGTTAGAAGCAGTTCTTTCTATTATCAAATTAAAATATCAAGCACTTTTACAAAAACAAGGCTACCAAGTATAAGTTGGTGGTCTTTTTTCTTTGGCTGCTTTCTCCAATCATGGATAGAAATTTATAAAACAAAGGAACAGTCAAGCGCATTTTTTTAGAAGAGATGGTAAACTATAAGAAACAATCTGAATTCGTTTGTAGGTGAATGGAATGAAATATTTTATCTCAGATACGCATTTTTTTCATGAGAATTTATTAGGGGATAATGACTTTGCGCCGCGCTTATTTGATTCTGTGGACGAGATGAATCAGCAAATGATCCGTGCGTGGAACGCTGTTGTGAATGAAAGGGACACGGTCTATCACCTAGGAGATGTGGCGATGCATCCGAAATATGAAAAAGGCTTTCCAGAAATTTTAGAACAGTTGGTGCAATTGAACGGTCGTATTATTTTTATCAAAGGAAACCATGATTCTCGGACTTTTTTCAATTATTTGGCGGCCCATGATCCAAAGCTTGAGAATGGAGAAGACAAATTTGTCTTTCACGATGTGGGCGCGATCGTAAAATTTAACCATCATCAATATTATTTGACCCATTATCCGATGCTCTTAGGAAAGACGTTGAATATTCGGAATCTCCATGGACATATTCATAATTACAGTATGCCGATCGCGGAGGATATCAATGTTGGGGTAGACGCGCCTGAACGAGGATTTTTAAAAGCCCCCCTGCCATTCGGAACGCCGATCTCTGAAAATTTGATTGACGAGATCGCGGAATACAAAGAAGCAGAAATCAAGAAATTAAAATAGTACAGGCGAGGCATCGAACAGTCGATGCCTTTTTTCATGTTTTTTTACCTTTTCGTAAAGTTTACAGCGAATCAAAAAAATGAATAACGAAAAACGGAAGCACTGTTTTCGTGACAAGGGGTTTGTGGTAAATTTGAAGGAACGGATAACATAAAAGCAAGAGAGGAGTCCGAAAGTGAACAAAAAGGAAATAATCAAAACGATTCTATTTTATGTTCTGATGGTCGGCTTAGTGATCGCACTGCGCAGGTTTGTCTTTACCCCCGTCGAAGCGGTGGGAGATTCGATGAAGCCGACGCTGAATAATGGGGAGCGAATGTTTGGATTGAAGCATACTGCCCTCGACCGATTTGATATCGTGACATTTCCAGCTCCGGACAATCCCGGCGCCGAATATGTCAAGCGAGTGATCGGATTGCCTGGGGATACTGTCGCTTACAAAGAGGATCAGCTTTATATCAATGGCAAGAAATACAGCGAGCCTTATTTGGACGAATACAAAGAAAAAGTTACGGATGGCTTGCCGTTAACGACCGATTTTGATTTGCAGGAGTTGTTTGGGGAGCAGAATGTTCCAGAAGGAAAGCTGTTTGTTTTAGGCGACAACCGTCGAATTTCAAAAGATGGCCGTATGATTGGCATGATCGATCAAGACGATATTCTGACCAATGTGAAATTTGTCTTCTGGCCGATCGAACGAATGGGAAAAGTAGAATAAAAAAATAAATAGACAGACGGCTTATAAAGAGTCGTCTGTCTATTTTTCTTTAAAAGGATCACTCGCGGAGGGCGGCTTCTTTAAAAGTTTCCCGAAGGCTCTTTTTGTAAATCCGCGAATGTTCTCCCCATGGATGATAGCCATCGCCGATATAGTGGAAGGCCATTTTTTCATAGAGACCCTCATGATCCGTCGCGAGAAAAAGATTCTCAAACCCGAAGCTGCGTGCGTCTTCTTCGACGCTCTCAATGAGTACTTTACTTAAAAAGTGTCCGCGATGCTGCGTATCGACATAAACAGCACAAAGCCAAGGCCATAAGTCCATTCTGCTGATGAAATCATTTGTGATAAGGCCGGCACACCCAATGATTTCTTCACCAGCCATCAACGCATACCACTGGGGCAGCACGTTTTTTGTCGTTAATGCGTGGGTCAGACAGTCCTCATAGACGGCTGTTGTTTCTTCAGAAGCCCATTGCTTTTTTACATAAGACATGATGGAATCAATTTTTTCAGGGTGTTCTCTTAAACGGACCACTCGAACAGTTTGTGTCATTAGGTTCTTCTCCTTTTGATTTTTAACGGTGAGACTGGATTTGCTGATACGCCTTTTTAGTAACGGCTGGTTTGATATTCGTATAATAGTAATCGCGTTCGTTTGTCGAAATCTTTAAGATTGGTTTGGAACGATGATCCACGAAGAGAGAGGCGGGCTTGCCATCGATTTTAAAACTTCCGAGGGCGTAATCTTTCGTCCCTAAGCCATTGATCTTCATTCCAGAATCGGGGAGAGTCTCGATCAACGCAACTGTTTTGATCTCATCGTAAGAAATTTTTTGTTCTTTAGTGAGCGGACCATCCAAACGGATCGATTTTTGCTGGATCTGATAAGTCAAGGGATCGGGATGATAGTCCAAGATATACAGAGGTCCAACGGAGACAACCATAGCGACAATGAGAAGAAGCGGAACAGAAGCAAGAAAAATCTTTCCGCCGATTCGCCCTAAGTTGATCGTCAAATTCATGCCAATACGGTCAGGAATCATCAAACGACGATCAGCTGGATTGCAGTATATCCCGTAACGCCAATAGTAATCGTCTCCTGCATACCGGAAGCTCGGAGTTTGCGCCAATAATTGGTCTTGCTTCGTACGTAAACGAAACAACCACCAGAAGGTCAGCCCGCAAAAAAGAAAAATAAGCAAGAATTCGCTGATCATCAGGACACTAAATAGACGACTGCTGCTGTTCATGGTCAGTATTGGAATATAGGCAATGAGATTAATGAAAACGCTCGTTGCCACAATGAATGTTGACCAATAAAATTTTGTCAGGTCATTGTATTGCTGATTAATGGACGAATCGTCAGTGAGTGCTCGAGTCGGCAGGCGCTTGATTGATGCCCAGCTCAGAATAAAGAGAACCAGCGCGACGCTGCAGACACCAAATAAGATCCAAGTTAAGCTTCCTGCACCTTGTCGAGCGGCCAGAGCAGTCAATAAAATCAGTGAACCGATGGATAAAACAAACCACCAAGGGGATACCAATTTTCGATTTTTCTCAAGAACCAATTTTGTATCCACACGAATTGGCTGCTCGGTCAACTGCCACTGATTCGCAACGATCAATTGCCGACCTCTACGAATGTAGCGAAGTTGCAGTAAATACGCAGAACCAATGCTGAGATACAGAAGAAAGAAAAACAGCAGCATGAAGAGGGATTCTTTCATTGGTATGAGGAGAAGAAAAGCAGCAATACTCAAACCAAAGGCCAACTGAAATTGGCGCTTTCGATAGTCTTTACGAAAGGCTAGTACTTGCGGCTCCTCCATTTTATCTGCTGGAAAAGTATTTTCCACGATCACATAGTTATGCGGCTTCGCGGCTAAAGAGCTAACGAAGGCCATGATAAAGTTGCAAAAAATCAATATAAGCAACAGAATAAATTCGAACATCCGCCTTACTCCTTTCCAAAACTCGTTACTATTTTTTTGACCTTTTCTTGGATCGCTTGTTCGTCAGGTTCAGACAAATAAAGTTCTGCCAACACTAATGTTAATTGTTCCTCGTCTGTTTTCTTAGAGGTGACAGGCAAAGAAGCGACCAAAGTTCCTTTCCGCCGATCCGTGATCAGATAGCCTTCCTCCCGCAATTGCTGATAGCCCTTAGAGACAGTCATCGTGTTTACTCCTAGTTCATCGGCAAACTGGCGGACGGTCGGCAGTTGCTCGTTTGGCTTCAACTCACCACGAGCGATACCGATAATGATCTGTTTCCGCAATTGCAAATAGATGGGCTCTTCGGAACGGGAATCAATTTCTATAATCATTTACTTGCCCTCCTTTGTATTATTTATATTAATACAAACAATACAAAAAGACAAATAAAAATAATATAAAGGAATATCTATCGAAAATTTAAGATTTATGTTGTATAATTCGTCATACTGAAAAGTTGCGACCTTCAAATCGTAGAGTTTTCGGAATCTATATTGAAATGATGGTGATACTGTGTCTAACAGCAACACACGAGTCGTCGTAGGAATGAGCGGCGGCGTCGATTCATCAGTAACAGCTTTGTTGTTAAAGGAACAAGGCTATGATGTAGTCGGCATTTTTATGAAAAATTGGGACGACACTGACGAAAATGGTGTTTGTACCGCGACAGAAGATTATAAGGACGTGGCGAAAGTCGCTGCCCAAATCGGCATTCCTTATTACTCTGTCAATTTTGAAAAGGAATATTGGGACCGTGTCTTTGAATATTTCTTAGCGGAGTACCGTGCAGGCCGCACACCAAATCCTGATGTGATGTGTAACAAAGAAATCAAGTTCAAAGCGTTCTTGGATTACGCGATGGAGTTAGGTGCGGATTATGTCGCGACTGGACATTACGCTCAAGTCGAAAAGGATGAAAACGGGGTGGTCCACATGTTGCGAGGCGTGGACAATAACAAGGACCAAACCTATTTCTTGAGTCAGTTATCGCAAGAGCAATTAGCGAAGACGATGTTTCCTTTAGGCGGGATGCAAAAACCAGAAGTTCGTGCGATCGCTGAACGTGCTGGCTTGGCTACTGCTAAGAAAAAAGACTCTACTGGGGTCTGCTTCATCGGTGAAAAGAATTTCAAACAATTCTTGAGCAACTACCTTCCTGCAAAGCAAGGGAAGATGGTCACGCTAGACGGTGAAGAAAAAGGAACACACGCGGGTCTGATGTATTATACGATCGGTCAACGTCAAGGCTTGGGAATCGGCGGCGGCGGAAAAACCAATGATCCTTGGTTCGTAGTCGGCAAAGACTTAGCTACCAATACGCTATATGTTGGACAAGGGTTCCATCATGAAGCGTTATACGCAACGAGTTTGGATGCGAGCGAGATTCACTTTACGACAAATGAAGAGCGTCCAGCTGAATTCAAATGTACTGCGAAGTTTCGTTACCGTCAGCAAGACGTACCCGTTACGGTGCGCTTGCTGGAAAACGATCGAGCAGAAGTCATTTTCGATGATCCTGTTCGCGCGATCACACCAGGCCAAGCGGTCGTTTTCTACGACGGCATGGAATGCTTAGGCGGCGGATTGATCGATCATGCGTACCAAGAAGCAAAGGAATTACAATATATTTAATTTAGAGAAAAGCAGTCACTTTCTACAAAAGTGGCTGTTTTTTTTGTGAATAAAAAAGTCAAAGAATTCAAGAACAGGACGAATTTGTTTCAATTGTATTTACAGAAAATTCGTGAAAATTAAAATGATTCTCTTTACATGCTCATGGAATTATGGGAAGATACTAATTAAATATTTATTATAAAACGAAGAGAGTTGGGTGAGTTTATGAATGGTGTTGTTTTGTTAGTAGTAGCTATTATTTGTTTTATCGCCGCGTATTTTGGGTATTCCCGCTGGTTGGAGAAAAAATGGGGCATTGATCCGAAGGCGGTAACGCCTGCGGTCGCTCTGGAGGATGGAGACGACTACGTACCTGAGCCGGCTTTTGTGGTATTTAGTCATCAATTTTCATCGATCACTGGTGCCGGACCGGTGACAGGCCCGATCATTGCCGCGATGTTTGGTTGGTTGCCAGCTTTTTTATGGATCTTGTTTGGCGGAATCTTTTTTGGAGCAGTACATGATTTTGGCGCTCTTTACGCCTCCGTTAAAAATGAAGGCAAGTCAATTGGACTGATCATTGAAAAATATATTGGAAAAGTTGGGAAGAAGCTTTTCCTATTGTTCTGCTGGCTGTTTGCCCTGTTAGTCATTGCAGCTTTTGGTGACATTGTTGCCACGACCTTCAATGGAATGACACCGGACGTTCCCGCAGCAGTCAACACAGCAAATGCTTCTGCGGCCTCGATCTCGATGCTGTTTATCGTATCCGCAGTGTTAGTCGGATTCTTTATGAAGAAAGTGCACCTAAAGGGCATCGCTATGCATGCTTTTGGAATCGTGGTCTTGTTAGTGACGCTGGCTATTGGTATTTTCTTTCCGATTTTCGCAGACAAACAAACGTGGCTGCTGATCGTATTTGCTTATTTGTTCTTAGCATCGGTTATGCCGATCTGGTTGTTGATGGCTCCTCGTGATTTTCTTAGCACGTATATGCTGTTAGGGATGATCATTGCCGCAGTGTTGGGACTTTTGGTGGAAGCACCGATGGTTGAGCTGAATGCCTTCAATGGATTTGCGGTACAGGATGCAACAGGAAATGTGAAATACCTTTTCCCGATTTTATTTATCACCGTTGCTTGTGGGGCTGTTTCTGGATTCCATAGTTTGGTCTCTTCGGGAACCTCTTCGAAGCAGGTAACGAACGAAAAACACATGCGTCCTATCAGCTATGGCGCGATGATGTGCGAATGTGTTTTGGCGGTAGTGGCTTTGGTAGTAGCAGGCGCTGTTGCTAAGAATGGTCAATTACCGGCTGGAACACCTTTCCAGATTTTCTCTGGTTCAGTCGCTGGATTCTTAACGAAATTTGGTTTGCCGCTGAATGTTGCGCAAGCCTTCATGACGATGTGTGTTTCTGCATTGGCATTGACTTCGCTAGATTCCGTTGCACGTATTGGCCGAATGTCGTTGCAGGAATTCTTTTATGAAGAGGGTGCCGAGCAAAAAGGGATAGCTAAATTATTAACAAATAAATATGTCGCAACGGTTGTGACTTTAGGTGTAGGGTTTGTCTTAGCGCTTGGAGGCTATAACAGTGTATGGCCGCTATTTGGTTCAGCGAATCAATTATTGGCTGCGATGGTCATGATCGCGGTAGCCGTTTATATGAAGACCTCTAAAAAATCAGGCGTGATGTTTTACATTCCTATGGGGATCATGCTTGCCGTTACCTTTACGGCACTGGGCATGTCAGTTTATGGGCTGGTAACGAAATTGATCCGTGCGACAGACTACTTAGTGACGATCCCAGCAGTTCCGGCTGCAGGACAATTTGTCTTCTTATCAGACGGATTACAGTTAGTCTTTGCCTTTCTGTTATTAGGATTGGGCTTGATGGTCGCAACGAAATGCCTGCGCTCTTTATTTAATGTAGAAAGTAAAAGTACAGAAAAAGCAGTCGCAGAATAAGAATAAAAAAAGACTTCGTCCATTCGACGAAGTCTTTTTTCTATGAAAGGCTCTGGGCAAAATGTGCCATGGCAACTTTCACTTCATTAAGTTTTTCAGGTTTGATCAAGGGGAATAGTTTTTCTTGCAGCTTCTTGAATTCTTGCAGGCTTAGCGCCTCAGTTTCTTTATCCGCGAAGCTTTTCACTAGAATCTCTTTTGCTTCCTCTTCTTTTCCTTCAATCGTATTGTTGAGGAAAAAGTCTAAAAACTTTAATTGTCCATCAAGCATCGTTTTCACTTCTTTCATTAGAATCACTTAATTAGTATAAAAAACTAACGAAAAAGTTGCCATTAATCTGTCTCGGCGGTCAATGAGAACCTTGTGCTTGGTGATGATTTTCAGCGATTTCTTTCGTGTTGCGGTGAACTAATAAGTAATTCATCAGAACCAATGCGGAGGTTGAAATAAAGACTCCGCGATAGCCGAAGAGTGAGGAAACACTAGACCCGATCATAGGCCCAACAACGTTTCCAGCCGCTTGGAAGGATTGATTGTAGCTGAAGATTCTTCCCGCAGCTTCTTGAGGGGAATACTTTGTGATCAGCGCTTGTACAGCAGGCAGCAGACAAGCATCAGAAATACCCACAAGGAAACGCAAAAAAGCGAGTTGCCAAACGTTTGTTACGATGGACATAGGCAGAAAGACCAGCATGGCAAAGATCAATCCGATTCCTAGAATTTTTTCACTTCCAATTTTATCCCCCAGCCGTCCAAAGCGCGGCGCCGCAATCAAGGTGGCGATACCTGGAATGGAGGCGATGATACCACTGACTAAAGTGACATTGCCGTGATTATGCATCAACTGTCGAATGTATAGACTGATAATGGGGCTGATTGAATTATTCGAGGCTTGAATGATCAGTGTCGTAACGAACATTCCGATGACGACATGCGGGTATTTCAAGCTATGAAAAATCTCTTTTGCCGGAAGCATATCTTTTTTCTCAATCGGTGTAAATTCTTCATGAACAAACATCAGACTCAAAAGAAAGACTAAAAATAGAATCCCACCTGTGATGAAGAAGGTCAAACGATACCCAAAGATGGACGCGGTGACGCCGCCCACCAAAGGTCCGAGCAAATTACCCGTTACAGCCCCTGTGGCTAATGTTCCAAGGACCTGTCCGCTTTTTTCACGAGGGGTGCCTGTTGCCACCAAAGCGGTAGAATTACTGATGTAGCCGGAGAAAACACCCTGCAGCAAGCGCAGACCGATCAACTGATAAACATTTCCTACTGTTCCCATCAAGCTGATGACGATCGCCATTCCTAGAGAGGCCCGCAGCAACATTATTTTTCGGCCCTTTTGGTCAGCCAATCTTCCCCATAAAGGAGAGACGATCGCGGTGATCAAAAAAGTCGAAGAAAAGGTGATCCCACTCCAAAAGTTCAATTGCTGGTTGGTATAGTGGCCTAGTGAATCTATGTATAAAGACATAAAAGGCATCACGAGACTGAACCCAATGCCAGCCATAAAGGTACCAAACCATAAAACAATCAAGTTCTTTTGCCAAGTAGGGCGTGGTTGAAACAATGTATTTTTGAGTTTACTCAACGTGTTAACTGCCTTCTTTCATTACCTATGAAGTTTTCAAAAATCGATTTTCATTATAACTCTCTTAAGGTGCATATAAAAACCTCTCGCTTTGTGGTAGGATATAATTAAGAAAAAATCAATATTTTTCTGCAAATTTTTGTGGTTATCTTGATTTTTCTTGAACTTGTTTCAGCCGGAAACATTTTTCTTGAATTTTTATTTCATGATACTTATGATTAGGGTGGAAAGAAGGGTAGCGGGATGTATCAAGTAATTACAATGTATGGAGATAATGAACCTTGGTGGTTCTTTGAAGAATGGCAAGAAGATATTCAGGAAACCGCGACTTTTGAGGATTTTGACGCGGCTGTAGCTTATTATGAACATCGTTGGAGCGAGCTCCAAAATACCAATACATATAGCAGTGCGAAACATAACTTTTTAAGCGCATTTTGGAAAGAACAGGACGAACGCTGGTGTGAGGAATGTGATGACTATTTACAACAGTATTGGGGTCTTGCCTTATTGAAAGATGAACAGCCATTAACGGTTGATAGCAGAAAGGAATTTTATGAAACAGCTAATTATAGCGGAAAAGCCAAGTGTTGCAAGAGACTTGAGCAAGGTGCTTAACGCCAATCAAAAGAATAAGAATTATTTTGAAGGACCCAATGTTGTCGTGACTTGGGCCCTTGGTCATTTATTGGGTTTAAAAATGCCGGAGGATTTGAATAAGGAATGGCAAAGTTGGCAGATGGAGACATTGCCGATGATTCCTAAAACGATCGGCATCAAGCCGTTACCTAAAACCCGTGGACAGTTAAAAACGATCCAACAGCTGGCAAAACGAAAAGATATTACAGAAGCGGTGATTGCTACTGATGCCGGACGTGAAGGGGAACTTGTCGCGCGATGGATTTTGGAATATGTACGTTTTGAAAAACCTGTCAAACGGCTTTGGATCTCTTCACAGACGACCAAAGCGATCAAAGACGGCTTTAAGCAGCTAAAGCCTGCAAAAGATTATGACAATCTGTATTATTCAGCATTGGCACGGGCAAAAGCGGACTGGCTCGTGGGCTTAAATGTCACACGCGCATTGACAGTAAAATACGAAGACAGTCTATCGGCTGGACGTGTACAAACACCGACCCTTGCGATGGTTCGGCAACAAGAGAAGAAAATCGAGAAATTCCGTCCGCAAAATTATTTTGTGGTTTTTTTGGAGGTTGAAGGGCAAAAAGCCAAATTGAACCAAAAGAACCCTTATGGAATCACTGAACGTGAAACGGCTGAAAAGCTGGTTAAGGATTTGTCACAGCAAAAAGGAACAGTGACAGAGATAACGGAAAAGGAAAAGACGGAACCGGCTCCTTTGCCGTATGATCTAACAGAGATCCAACGAGAAGCCAATGCCCGGTATCAATTTTCTGCGAAGAAAACCTTGTCTCTCGTCCAAAGCCTATACGAGACTCATAAAGTCGTGACTTATCCGCGAACAGACAGTAAGTATCTGACAAATGATATGAAGGCAACGATGAAAGAACGCCTGCAAGCAGTCAGTGATTTTGCACCAGAAGTAAAAACATATATCAAAAACGGTGCGCAAGTAAAACAAAAGCGCGTGTTCCAAGACAGCAAGGTGACAGATCATCATGCGCTGATCCCGACTGAACAGCGTGCCCGCTTCGAAAAATTGTCCACCGATGAGCAGCGAATCTATAATATGATCGTCACACGATTCTTAGGTTTATTTGCAGAAGCGCACAAGGAAAGCCAACAAAAAGTAACCGTGACATTCCAGCAGGAGACGTTCACTTTCCGTCAAAACAAGGTATTGGTTGCTGGATGGAAGCCCGAAGAAGAGGCGAAAAAGGCAATTCAATGGTCTGAAGGAATGAAAATCGTTCCGAACTTTACAATTGAAAAGGCTCTGACGACACCGCCGAAGCCATTGAATGAAGGAACTCTTTTAGGCCAGATGGAAAAACACAGTTTGGGAACTCCCGCTACACGTGCTGAAATCATCGAGAAATTAATCAAATCGGAATTAATGGAACGGACGACTAGCGGACTATTGGTTTCACCAAAAGGAAAGCAGTTATTGGAGCTGGTGAATCCTTCATTAGTGACCCCAGAGCTGACAGAAAAATGGGAGAAGCAATTAGAGCAGATCGCTAACGGTAAATACAGCAGCAAACAATTTTTGCAAGAAATCGAAGCCGATACGAAGAAATTAGTCAGTGAAGTTAAACATAGCGACAAGAAGTATCAGGATTTCTCTATTACAGCAAAAAAATGTCCGGAGTGCGGGTCACCGTTACGAGAAAAAAAATACGCGAGATGGTAAAATCTATATTTGTACGAATCCAGAGTGTACGTACCGCCGTCGGAAAGATCCAAAAGTCTCGAATCATCGTTGTCCGCAATGTCACCGCAAGATGGAGATCATCGACGGGAAAAACGGCGCTTACTTCCGCTGTAAATATGACGGAACGACAGAGAAGATGTTAGACAAAAAAGAACGATCAAAGAAAATGACTAAGCACGAAGAACGCCGCTTATTGAAGAAACTCAATGATCAAGAAGAACCGCAAGAAAGTCCATTAGCTGCTGCGCTAAAGGCAGCCATGAAAGACCAAGATTAACGACAAGCCGCCAAGTTCGAAATCGTCTTGGCGGCTTTATTAGTTAGAAAGCTGAGGATAAATTCCTCAGCTTTTTTCGTACTTTTCTTTAGCAGTTTGAAGCAGGGTATCAAGCTCTTTATTCTCTTTTGTTTGATAGTGTTCAAACGTCCGGATCAATTCATAAACCTCTTTGAAATTTCCTTGAACCATTCGACTGATTGGTGAACGATAATAGAGTGTGTAAAAAAGCTTTGCAAGAGCTGGGTGCTGGAATAGAAAATGTTGTCCTTTAGGCAAGATCTCACTACCGCTTGCTTCTAACAAATCAATGCCTTCTTTTAATGCATAGGAAAGCGTCGAGAGTTCGCCGGACTTGCGAATGGTCACAGCGGAAAAATCATAAAGGTATTCGAACGAATTTTGGATCATGACCATCGTTGCGTGACTTTTTAGCCAGTCATCCATTTTATGTTCATGACTCCAACCATAATTTGTACCTTCAAACACAGTATCTAAGGTTTGTGTGAGTTTAAAGTGTGTATGCAGCGAACCGATTTTCATTTGCCCTTTTCCAAAACGCAGAACGGAGACCCCGATGTCAGTAGACATACCCCCAGTTAATTGAAAACCAAAGTAAACGTCTTTAGGCTGCGCACTTTTTTGTTGCAAATCTTTTTCTAAACCAGCCGCGTCGATCTGGTTGCCCACAAAGAGGATCGTTTGGCTGCAGTTCTCTGCCAAAGAGTCAATGACTGTCGGGAAATCACTGTATTTCATCGTCACAAAAATCAACTCATACTGATCCTTCGGTTGAAGCGTTTCAATCACTTGAAGGGTATCTTTTGTTTGCTTGCGCTGAAGGGAATGGGTCAACACCAAACCATTTGTCTGCAGCTCTTTTTTTCTCGAACCTCGTGCCAGGAGTGTCACTTGATTGTTCCCTTTTAGGAGTGAATGGGCAAGATAGCTTCCTTGGATGCCTGCACCGTATACTAGTATTTTCATCTTTTCAATCCTTCCAAAATCAACAGGCGTTGATTAATCAACTTGTGTACATTATAATAAGTGGACTATTCAGAAGTTTCAATCAACAAAAAGTCTTTTATGTTGATAATTGAACAAAAAGTATTAATTGATTGGAGTGCAATGATGGACCGACGAAAGCGAAAGACTCAAAAAGTAATTACATCCGTTTTCTATCAGCTTTTAAAGAAAAAAAGTTATGAGGACCTATCTGTGAGCCTGATATGTCAGACGGCGGATATTAATCGAGGCACGTTTTATCTTCATTTTATTGATAAAGATGACCTGCTGGAAAAAAGTATTGCTTACGAGATGCAAAAATTATTCGAGTATTGTGATCGGAATGAAGAAACAAGCAATCAGAGAAAACTAGAAAAAACGTTTGAATATGTAACGGCAAATCGTGACCATCTGCAACGGTTGTTTCGTGCGGATAAGCAAGGTTTTTTTGCGAGCTTTCAAATTAATTATTTGATGGAGCAAATGACGGACCAATCGCCGATGACCAGTGTTTTCTTCGCTCACGGGTTGGTTGGCTTGCTGGAGTATTACTTGACGAATGATGTTTCAGAAGTAGAGGTGTCCCAGGAATTAGAAAAAATCACCCATTCATTTCGTTAATGGAGTGTAAATTTTTTTAAACTTGAAGGAGTAGAAATAAGAAAAGAAAAGGGTTACAATGTAAATGGTTTATACCACTTTCGGGAGGGATTTTTTTGAAATCAAGAAAAGATGAAGTATTAGACGCATTGAGAGCAAATCCTAACGAACTGACAGCCCAAGAGTTGGCGGATCAATTAGGCGTGGATCGGACCAATGTCAGCCGCTACTTGAATGAATTGACGAAGGACGGCACAGTAAAAAAAATCGACGGACGACCGGTGAAGTTTCAAATTACTACGGTGTCCACGGAAAAACATATTAATTTTGATAATTTGATTGGTCGCGAAGATTCTTTGAAGAGTCAAATTCAAAAATCAAAAGCCGCTATTTTATATCCTCCCCGCGGACTGCATACGATCATATTTGGTGAGACGGGAACAGGGAAAACGATGTTTGCGGAATGCATGTATCGCTTTGCTGTTTCTGCCAATGTATTAAATGAGACTGCCCCGTTTATCACGTTTAACTGTGCGGACTATGCACAAAATCCCCAGTTGCTTTACGGACATATTTTTGGAGTGAAGCGTGGTGCTTTTACCGGTGCAGAGGAAACACGAAAAGGGCTGATGGAACAAGCGGATGGAGGCATTTTATTCTTGGATGAAATTCATCGCTTGCCGCCGGAAGGACAGGAGATGCTTTTCACCTTTATTGATAAGGGCACGTTCCGTTCTCTGGGTGATGGTCAAGAAAAGAAAGCTTCCGTGCAGATCATTGGGGCAACGACAGAAACAAGTTCGACATTTTTGTCTACGTTTAATCGTCGAATCCCCATGCAGATCGAATTGCCTTCTTTGGCCGAACGTTCGTTAGACGAGCGACTAGCCATTATTAAAGAATTTCTTCAGCAGGAAGCCAATCGATTGATGCAGGAAATCGCGATCGATAAGCGGAGCTTGTTAGCCTTTCTTCTATATAATGCAGAAGGAAACATCGGGCAATTAAAACGAGACTTAAAATTAGTCTGCGCAAAGGCCTTTTTGCATCATCAAACCAATAGTGAGTCAGACAAACTCATGATCGTAGAAGAAGACTTGCCTTTAGTAGTCCAAAAAGGCCTCTTGCGAATGAATGAAGTACAAGACAAGCTCACTCCTTTTATGGATAAACGAAATCTTTATCTGACTTTGAAACCGGGGACGGAGGAAGTCGTTTGGGGGCAAGACCCAAATAAAGATATGGAAGTCTATCATTCTATTACCTATAAGTTGGAAAAGCTAGGTCGTGAAAATTTATCTGAGATTGATTTGGAAGAATTGATTTCGGATGATGTCGATCAGTATTTTGAGACCTATGTTGAAGAGCTGTCACACACGAACGCCTATCGCGAAATTATTTCTGACGATCTGTGGAAGCTGGTGAATGAACTTTATGACTTTGCTTCAAGTCAAATGAACCGTGAGTACGATGAGAAAGTGCGGTTCGCGTTTGCATTGCATATCAATTCGACGATTGAACGAATTCGTGGCAATCAATTCATCTCTCACCCCAATTTAAACGATATTCGCCGGAATTATTCAAAAGAGTTCCAATTGGCCATCGAATTGTCGAATCGGATCGAAGAAGCTTATGCCATCATGATTCCCTTAGATGAGATCGGTTTTATCACCATGTTTTTGACGATGGACAATCAAGAAGCGCAACAGGTCGATGAACGGCAAGTCGCAGTGCTGGTAGTGATGCACGGAAAATCAACCGCATCAAGTATGCTGGAAACGGTCCAGGAGCTGTTGGGCACGACCAGCGGCATCGCCTTTAACATGCCCTTGACATTAAATACTGAGAAAATGTATGGTCAAATCAAAAATTATATCTCAGGAAAACGAGAAGAGTTCTCTGAAGGGATCATTCTTCTGACAGACATGGGTTCACCTAATAATTTTGGGAATCTGATCTTTCATGAAATGGGGATTCGTACGCGAGTGATCTCTATGGCAAGTACGATGCTGGTATTGGAGAGCTTGCGCTTAGCTACATTGGGACGCTCTTTGGAGGAGATTTACACCAGTGTGATTTCCATGTTCCAAACGATGGTCCGTCTGGAGGAGCCCACTCAAAAGGATGAAAAGAAAGTCATCATCGTTGCTTGCTTCACTGGCGAAGGCGTCTCTAAACGATTGAATGAAGTGGTCTCGCAGATCGTCAATCTGGAGGAGTTTGAAGTTATTCAGATGCAATCCTTGGAGCGAGAAAGCTTCAAGCACCGCATTGACCAGCTAATCACTCATAAAGATATCGTGGCGATCGTAGGAACGATGGAGATCCATTATCAAAAGATTCCATTTATTCCAGCAATGAATCTATTTAAACGAGAAAAGATCTTAGAGTTTCAGGATCTGTTGGGAAGCACCATCACTTTGCCGGAGATGGTGGACTCCTTAACGAAGAACTTTTCTCCTGAATTGGATGTCAAAACATTGTTTTTAATGATCGACGACGTTTTAAAGCTTGTTCGAAAAGATCAAGAGTTGATTATTGAGAATACGGCATTGCAGGCATTGAGTGTCCATATTGCCTTTTTAGTGGATAAAATCAAAAAAGGCGAGAACCGCCCGACGTTCGAGAATGTAAAATACTTTCATCAACAGCATCGTGTGCGCTTCAATCAAACAGCGGCAAATCTCTCAGTGCTTGAAAAACAGTTTGGGGTTCGCTTTACTGAAGACGATATCGCTTACATCGTTAAGACCCTTGAAGACAATCGAATCGAACTAGGATTGCACAGTGTGTAATCCTAGTTTTTTTGTGTGTAAGATGAAACCCTTATCATGACGGCTTCTGTGCACTGTAAAAGTTGGCACGGGAGTTGCTTTATATAAAGTGTACAATAATAAAAATTGAGGAGTGTCATTTATGAAAAGAATTATGTTAGTTTGTGCAGCAGGAATGAGTACCAGTTTATTAGTAACAAAAATGGAAAAAGCAGCAGAAGCAGAAGGATTGGAATCTGATATCTTTGCGGTCTCAGCTTCGGAAGCGGATTCTAAATTAGAAGATGCAAGCAAACCAGTAGATGTTTTACTATTAGGGCCACAAGTTCGTTTCATGAAGAGCCAATTTGAAACAAAACTTGCGGATAAAGGAATCCCAGTTGATGTCATCGATATGAAAGATTATGGCATGATGAATGGTGAAGCCGTTTTAAATACCGCATTAAAATTAATGAAATAATTGTCCGGAGGAGAGAGATAAGCAGATGAGCGATACGATGAGTCAAGAACAATTAGAAGCAGTAATGGGGTTGATCATCAATGCCGGAAATGCGAAAAGCGATGCAATGGAAGCGATTCAAGCCGCTAAAGAAGGCAACTTTGATTTGGCGCAAGAAAAACTTGAAGCAGCCGACCAAGCATTAGTTGAAGCCCATCATTCTCAAACAGGGTTGTTAACAGAAGAAGCCAGCGGTAATCCAATGACCGTGACGCTTTTAGCAGTGCACAGTCAAGATCATTTGATGACTAGTATTACCTTCAATGATATGGCTAAAGAAGTCGTGGACCTTTACAAACGTATAGGGAACGAATAGGAAGTGATTACGTGAAATTAGCTCGCGATCATGAAACGTTGAAAGCGATCACAGCTTTGGTTGAATATGCTTTTCGAAAGCAAGATCCGATCATTGATGATCCGCTCTTTTTATCACGTTACGAACACGCGGATTGTTATGGAGTGTATCAAGACAATGAATTGACGAACTTAGTGATGGCCAATCATTTCGAGATGCAGCTCTTTCAACAAAAAGTAAAAATGGCTGGTGTTGGGTACGTAGCGAGTTATCCGGAATACCGAGGCAAGGGCGGCATCAGCAGCATCATGTCCGAACTTTTGTCTGATCTGTATGATCAAGGCGTGGCGGTTTCTCAGCTTGCTCCTTTTTCTGAAGATTTTTATCGTAAATTCGGGTATGAACCTACAAGCCGAAGAAAAACATACCGCATCCCGGCACTAGCTTTTACTTATTTAAAAAGTGAAAGAAGGGGGACTATCAAACGCGGGTCTTGGCAGCAATTGAAGCCTGAGATCCAATCTATTTACCAACGCTTGCTAACACAGCAGCAAGTCGGAACAGTGATCCGAGAAGAGTGGTGGTGGGAACGTCTAAACGACTATTATCCACACCGTTTTTATGCGGTAGCTTTCGATGATGCTGGTGAGGCGAAGGGTTACATTATTTATCGAATGCAAGGAAACACATTAGTAGTCGATGAGCTCGCTTACGAGGACGAACTCGCGATGCGAAAATTATTAACGTACTTGAAATCCCATGTCTCATCATTTGAAGAATTTCTTTATCATGCTCCTGTTCATGAATGCATAGAAAAATGTTTTCTTGAGCAAGACTATTTCACGATTACTTTGGAACCGTATATGATGAGTCGAATTATTGACATCACGCAATTATTACCGAAACTTCCGATAAAGCAACAAGAAATTATTTTAGAAGTAACTGAAGATAAGGAATGTCCTTGGAATGTTGGTAGCTGGCTGATCAGTCAGGGGACGTGTCAAAAAGTACAAAAAGCAGGCGATGTCAAAGCCTCTATCCACGGGTGGAGCGAATTATTACTAGGCGAATTATCTTTAGCTGAAGGACTTTTCTTCGGGAAAGTCACTGCGTCAAAAGACGTTGCGTTAGATATTTTTCCAAAAGGAAAACAAAGTTTTTATGATTATTTTTAAATTAGGGGGACTATAAAAAATGGATAAATTTGTCAATTTTATGGAAAAACACTTTATCCCGGTTGCTTCAAAAATCGGTAATCAGCGTCACTTAGTCGCGATTCGGGATTCATTTATGGTAACAATGCCGCTAATGATCCTAGGAGCGTTAGCAGTAATGATCAACAACTTGTCACTGTCGATCCCAGCCTTTGGTAACTTCATGAACGGTATCTTCGGCGGCGAATCATGGAAAGGCTTCGGGGGCGCTGTTTGGAACGGAACATTTGGTGTTCTTTCTGTATTCATCGCGTTCTTAGTAGCTTACAATTTAGCTCGCCACTATGGAAAAGATCCAATCGCAACAGGTGTTGTTTCAGTGGCATCATTCTTCACTTTAGGAGCAGCAACGAGCGGAATGAACTCTTCAGGTTTGTTTGTTGCCTTGATCGTGGGTATGGTCGTTGCAGAATTATTCACTCGTTTAGTGGGTAGTCCAAAATTAGTTATTAAAATGCCTGATGGCGTGCCGCCAGCAGTTGCACGTTCATTCGCGTCACTATTCCCAGCGATGATCGTTATCTCGATCTTTGGTTTAATTGCTGCGATTATTGCAGGTTTCGGTGTAGAAGATATGTTTGCTGCTTTCTACGCAGCTGTTCAAGAACCATTCATGAGCTTAGCAAATTCATACGGCTCAGCGTTACTCATTGCTTTCATCACACCATTCTTATGGTTCTTCGGGTTACACGGTGCCAACATGATCGATCCCTTCATGCAAGCAATCAATGCGCCAGCGATTGAAGCAAATGCAAATGCATTGGCAGCAGGTAAAGCAGCTCCGTATATCGTGAACAAACCATTCATCGATTCATTTGTAAACATGGGTGGTACAGGTGTAACGATCGGTTTGATCATTGCTATCTACCTAGTTGGACGTAAAAACAAACCATTTATGGTCGTAAACAACTTGGCAGCAGCTCCTGGTATCTTCAACATCAATGAACCTTTGATGTTCGGTCTGCCATTAGTGTTGAATCCAATTATGTTTATCCCGTTCATTTTGACACCAATGGTCTGTGTAACAACAGCTTACTTTGCGACGAAATTCGGGTTAGTGCCGCCAGCAACAGTAATGCCGCCATGGGTAACTCCTCCAATCATTGGTGGATTCTTAGCTACTCAAAGCTTCTCCGGCGCCATCTTGGCAGCAGTGAACTTAGTAATCTCAATCGCGATGTATGTACCATTCGTATCCTTAGCAACAAGACAAGAATTGAAAAAAGTTAAAGAAGCAGAAGCTTAATTGATAACAAAAAAGGGGGTGCGGATCACTGGATTCCACCCTCTTTATTCGTTAAAAAATACTATTTTTAAGAATGAGGTAGAACAATAATGAAAACTTTTCCAACAAATTTTTGGTGGGGCGCAGCCACATCTGGACCACAAAGCGAAGGACGCTTCAACAAAAAACATGCGAATGTCTTTGACTATCATTTCGAGATCGAACCGGAAAAATTCCATAATCATGTAGGACCGGATGTCGCCTCGAATTTTTACAACAGCTACAAAGAAGACATTTCCATGATGCGCTCGATCGGTATGAACAGCCTGCGAACCAGCATCCAATGGAGCCGCTTGATCGATGATTTAGAAACAAATACGGTGAATAAAGACGCTGTCGACTTTTATAACAATGTGATCGACACAATGTTAGCAGAGGGCATGACACCTGTGATGAATCTACACCATTTTGATTTGCCAGTAGAATTGTACGATACATACGGCGGCTGGGAATCAAAGAAAGTGGTGGATCTGTATGTAGGGTTTGCTGAAAAATGTTTTGAATTGTTTGGTGATCGTGTGAAATACTGGGCGACGCACAATGAACCAATGGTGGTAGTAGAAGGCGAATACTTATTCCAATTCCACTATCCAAATATCGTTGATGGAAAAAAAGCGGTACAAGTGGCCTACAATTTGAATTTAGCTTCTGCGAAAGCCATCCAAGCATTCCGCAAATTAAACATTGAGAATGCGCAAATCGGAACGATTCTAAATCTGACACCGACTTATGCAGCCTCTGACGCGCCGGAAGATCAAGAGGCTGCGCGTATTGCGGAGCTTTGGAACAATAAAATGTTTTTGGAACCCGCAGTGTATGGACATTTCCCTGCTGAATTGGAAGAGCTGTTGACGAAGGACAAGGTTTTATGGGAAACAACGGACGAAGAAAAAGACATTTTAAAGAATAATACGGTTGATTTCTTAGGGGTGAACTTCTATCATCCGAATCGCGTGAAAGCACCCGATGTTGCACCAAACTCCGTTGGCGAGTGGATGCCTGATCGGTATTATGATGCGTATGATATGCCTGGTCGCCGAGTGAACTTGGACCGCGGATGGGAAATCTATCCGAAAGCACTTTACGATATCGCTGTAAATATCAAAGAAAACTATAAGAACATTCCGTGGTACGTATCTGAAAATGGTATGGGTGTTTCCAATGAAGACCGCTTTAAAAACACGGCAGGCATGATCGAAGACGATTATCGGATCGATTTTGTCCAAGAACATCTTGAATGGCTGCACAAAGGAATCGAAGAAGGGTCAAATTGCTTCGGCTACCATATGTGGACACCGATCGACTGCTGGTCTTGGTTGAATTCCTATAAGAACCGCTACGGTTTCATTTCAAATAATATTCATACACAAATCAAGACTGTTAAAAAATCAGGCTACTGGTTCAAAGAAGTGACTGAACGAAACGGATTAGCAGACTAAGAATAACTGGAGGAAGAGAATGAAACGTGAATTAGGTATTTCGGTTTACCCCGATCATAGTGATCCGCAAGCGGATCGCGCGTATATCAAAAAAGCGGCAGAGCTTGGCTATACGCGTATTTTCATGAGTATGCTGGAAGTGACGGAAGGCAAAGAAAAAGTCAGTGAAAAATTCGGCAGCATCATCCATTACGCGAAGGATCTGGGGTTTGAAACAGTTCTAGATATCGCGCCATCGATTTTTGATGATTTGGGTATTTCTTATGACGACCTGAGCTTTTTCGCCGCACTTGGTGCAGAGGGTATTCGGTTGGATGAAGGCTTTGATGGAAATAAAGAGGCAATGCTGAGTTATAATCCGGAGGGTCTGGCCATTGAGCTGAACATGAGTAATAATGTTGCTTATTTGGACAACATCTTATCCTACGAAGCAAACGAACCATTCATCTATGGGTGTCACAATTTCTATCCTCAAGAAGGTTCTGCCTTGCCTTACGACTTTTTTATCAGTTGCAGTGAACGTTTCAAGGGACACGGCATTAAGACGGCTGCGTTTATTACGAGCCATGATGCGGAGTACGGCCCATGGGATATCAATGATGGCTTGCCTACACTAGAGATGCATCGCCATCTGCCGATTGATTTACAAGCACGCCACATGTTTGCAACGGGAGTGATCGATACAGTCATCATCGGCAATGCCTATGCTTCTGATGACGAATTGGAAAAAGTAGCAGCCGTCGATCGGTACAAAGTAAGTCTTGGCATTGAATTCGTACCTGAAGCAACAGAAATCGAGCGCAAAATCGTCGCTGATCCAAAGCATTTCCGTCGGGGTGATATTACGTCAACAGCCGTCCGGTCAACGATGGTTCGAGTGAAGTACGCCAACGAGGCAAATCCTGCTCACGACAATACGCAAGAATTTCAAGTGGGAGACATCGTTGTAGGGAATGATGAATTTGGAAAATATAAAAATGAATTGCAGATCGTTTTAGAACCCCATAGTGATTCTCGCAAAAATTTAGTCGGAAAAATCCCGCAAGAAGAAGTGATCATGTTGGACTTTTTGAAGCCTTGGGCGAAATTTCAATTCGTTCCTAAAAATTAAATTTGAAGTGAATGAAAAAAAGATGAATGATCTTTATTGACAAACCCAATAAAGGCGTGTAAAGTATGACTCAACTTAATCAAACGACAGTGAAAAGAAGAGTAGCAGTTCATTTGTTCCCAGAGAGTCTCTGGTTGGTGAAAAGAGACGGCAATGAGTTGTGAACCACATCTTTGAGTCGATCAACTGAAGAAAGTAGGTTGGTCCGGGAGAGCCCGTTACAGCGGAGGTCAGATTGACCAGTTGAGATCGTTCGTTGTGAGACGACGATGAAAAAAGGTGGAACCACGTAACTACGTCCTTTAGCCCTAGCGGCTAAAGGACTTTTTTTAGTTTTACCTGCTGGATCATGAAAGACCCGTAGAGGTTCTTTTCGCGAGAAGGGAACAAAGATGAGGTGGAACCGCGTATTCAACGCCCTCTGGTAGAGATACCAGAGGGCGTTTTTGCTAGTCCGATTTTCCGCAGTTCAATGAGGTGGAGGGTGAGTAAAATTTCATTCAGCTAATTAAGTAAGTAACTGTGTAGTTGGATGGTATGCGTGATGAGGGTCAAACTAACTTTTTCGTTTTTTGAAAAAGTTAACTCATTAAAACGAATTAGCTGTCAGTTTCTAATCAAGAATTAAAGGTTAGCCGCCACTAGCAAATTCTATCTTTACTAAAAATAGTCACGATTAAGAGCTTTTGAAAGGCCGTACAACTTTCAAAAAAATGGAGGGATATTGGGATGAATTATTTGATCGAAGTCATACCGCAATTATTACAAGGGGCAGCGATAACACTGAAATTATTTGCTTATACGATATTGGGCTCACTGCCGTTAGGAATCTTGCTATCGTTTGGATTGGCGAGCCGCTTTAAACCGTTACAATGGATTTTACAGTTTTATGTATGGATCATGCGAGGGACGCCGTTGCTGCTGCAATTGATTTTCGTCTTTTATGGTCTGCCATTGATGGGAATCATATTCGACCGTTTCGAAGCCGCATTATTTGCTTTCGTATTGAACTACGCCGCTTACTATGCAGAAATTTTCCGTGGTGGGATTCAATCAATTCCAGTTGGGCAATACGAGGCATCGAAGGTCATTGGATTGACACCGATTCAAACGATCACGCGAATCATCATTCCGCAGGTCGTTAAAATTGTTTTACCTTCTGTCGGAAATGAAGTCATTAATTTAGTAAAAGATACGTCACTTGTTTATATCTTAGGATTGTCAGATGTGATGCGGGCTGGGAAGATCGCAATGGAACGAGATACGACGTTGCTGCCATTATTCGGGGTAGCGCTCATTTACTTAGTGTTGACTGGGGTGACCTCAGTGATCTTGAAGCAACTAGAAAATCGTTTGAACTATTATCGTTAGGCAGGTGGAAAAAATGATCGAATTAAAAAAAGTAAACAAATCGTTTGGAAATAAAAAGGTGATCGATAATTTGGACTTAGTCATTCCAGATGGACAGATATTAGCGATCGTTGGCCCTTCCGGCGGTGGGAAAACAACCTTACTGAGAACCTTGGCTGGTTTAGAAACAGCAGATAGCGGCACTTTTTTACTAGATGGCGCCGCCTTTGATCCCACTTCTTCGAAAGAACAAGAACAAGTTGTTGGGGTCGTCTTTCAAGATTTTCAATTGTTCCCGCATTTAAGTGTCTTAGACAATATCACGATCGGTCCTAGACTGGTCTTAAAGCAAGACAAAGCAACGTATATGAATAAAGCCGAGCATTTAGCAAGTTTGCTAGGCATTGAAGAATTATTGAACAACTATCCCTATCAATTATCCGGTGGGCAAAAGCAACGTTTAGCGATTGCTCGTGCGATGGCGATGAATCCGAAAGTGTTGGCGTATGATGAGCCAACCAGTGCGCTAGATCCTGCGTTGCGTCAGCAAGTGGCAAGTTTGATCCTGGAATTAAAAGCGGACGGAGTGACTCAAATTGTTGTTACCCACGATTTGGTTTTTGCAGAAGAAATTGGTGATCAGTTATTGAAGGTTGAACCTATCAAATAAAAAAACATTAGGAGGAGTAACGTATGAAAATGAAAAAAATTATTTTGGGAATGGTGGCTGTTTTAACACTGGTGACGTTAGCAGCCTGCGGCAAAAAAGAAGCGAGCAGCAACGAAAGCTGGAAGACGATTGAAAAAGATAAAAAGGTGACGATCGGTTTAGATGACACATTCGTTCCAATGGGATTTAAAGATGAAGATGGAAAGATCGTTGGTTTTGACGTCGATTTAGCCAAAGCAGTGTTTAACGAATACGGGATCAAAGCAGATTTTCAACCAATTGATTGGTCAATGAAGGAAAATGAACTGGAAAACGGCACGATCGACTTGATTTGGAATGGCTACACCGTGACAGAATCACGCGAAAAGAAAGTTTTATTTTCTGATGCTTATGCACAGAATGAACAAGTCCTAGTCACTAAAAAGGACAGCGGCATCACGAAGCCAGAAGATATGAAGGATAAAGTTTTAGGGGCGCAAGAAGGGTCTTCAGGGTATGAAGCCTTCAATAATCAAGCTAAAACACTGAAGGATATCGTGAAAGAGAATGACGCTACGTTGTATGCCAGCTTCAATGAAGCGATGATCGACCTTGAAAACAATCGAATCAACGGACTATTGATCGATAAAGTATACGCGGATTACTACTTGAAGCAAGCAAATAAATTAGATGCCTACAATATTTTCAGCGTAGGATTCAAAAATGAAAACTTTGCGGTCGGTGCACGCAAAGGAGACAAGGAATTGGTTGAGAAAATCAACGAAGCATTCAAGAAGCTGCAGGAAAATGGAAAATACGGTGAGATCTCGAAAAAATGGTTTGGGGAAGAGTTGTCCTTGCCTAAAGAATAAGCGAAATGTCTCTCCAAAAATTTAAACATTATTTAATCAGAAAGAAAAGGCGAGCAAAACTTTTGTTCGCCTTCTTTTTTTTGTATAATGGTACAGAATGGAAAGAGGGATATCATGGCGCAAAAGAAGCGTACAAAGAAAAAAAGAAAAACGAAAAAGCAAAAACAACTCCAAGAGCAGCGCCTGATCATCGGCATTGGACTTTTATTTATATTATTTACTGTCTTTGCATTATTTAAGCTAGGGTTCTTAGGAAATCTGATTGCGAATGTCTTACGTCTGATAGGCGGAAACACGTATCAATTTTTAGCCTTGCTGTTAGGACTTTATGGCACGCTGCTCGTTGTAAAGAATACCAAGTTGCGATTGACTAAACCGCGACGATGGGTAGGGATCGGCTTTTTCTACCTTGGAATATTGCTGATTCTTCATGCACGTTTATTTGCGAATGTGGAAAGCAAAGATCCTAATATTTTAAAAACGACTTGGGATTTATTGATGACAGATTTCTTAGGGAATCAAATTACCCAAAATGTCGGCGGCGGAATGCTAGGTGCGGCGCTTTATAATTTAACGCACTTTCTCGTATCACAAGTAGGCAGCTATTTGATTGCCGGCTTATTATTACTATTGGGTATTTTTTTGTTCAGCCTTTTAGAATTCAACCAAGTGACGGATTATTTAGGCAATTTCGTCGAAATGATGCAGGAAAAATTCTCAGAATCTGACGAGAAAAAAGAACTGAAGGCAGCAAAAAGAGAAGAACGGCAAGCACAAAAAGCGCAAGCCAAGGCTGAAAAGCAAGCGGCAGCAAAGGCCAAGCTAGAGGCCGAATTGGCCGAGCGAGAAAAAAACAAGGTTCGTTCAATGACACCAGGGGAGCAATTGGCGAAAGAAAGCCAAGAGCCTTTAGTTAAGGAACCTGAGCAAATGACGCTCGTGCCGATCGAAGGGTTTCAAGAAAATTTGGAGCCCGAAAGAACGACAGCCGCACCTGTACCTAAAAAAGCCCCACTTGAAGATGAGGAGATTGATGATCCAGGTGATTTAGAATTTGAGATCAGCGCGGAGCCTGAGGATCATGACTATCAGTTGCCGCCGTCAACGTTATTAGATTCAATTCCAGCTGCCGATCAAAGCGATGAATACAAAAAGATCGAGCAAAATATCAAGGTATTGGAGAAAACTTTCAATAGTTTCGGTGTAGAGGCCAAAGTCGTCAAAGCCAGCTTAGGACCATCCGTTACGAAATTTGAGGTCCAACCGGCCGTTGGTGTAAAGGTCAGCAAGATCGTCAATCTAACCGATGACATCGCGCTGGCTTTAGCAGCGAAGGATGTCCGAATGGAAGCGCCGATCCCAGGGAAATCTTTGATTGGGATCGAAGTGCCAAACAGCACGATCAGTACGGTGTCATTCCGCGATATCATCGAATCTCAACCGAACCATCCAGATAAAATTCTGGAAGTTCCATTAGGTCGAGACATCTCTGGATTGGTACGGGTGGCAGATTTAACGAAGATGCCCCACTTGCTGATCGCTGGGTCCACTGGTAGTGGTAAATCTGTAGCAATCAACGGGATCATTACAAGTATTTTAATGCGGGCAAAACCAAATGAAGTAAAATTGATGATGATCGACCCGAAAATGGTCGAATTGAATGTGTATAACGGCATTCCTCATCTATTGACGCCGGTCGTGACGAATCCAAGAAAGGCCGCACAAGCGTTGCAAAAAGTCGTTCAGGAGATGGAAGAACGGTACGAAAAATTTGCCGCAACAGGTGTGCGAAATATTTCCGGCTTTAACGAATTGGTGATTCAGAAGAATTTGGAAGATGGTCAAAACCGGCCGATCTTGCCATTTATCGTTGTCATAGTGGATGAGTTAGCAGACTTAATGATGGTCGCAAGCAATGAAGTGGAGGACGCGATTACGCGTTTGGCACAGATGGCGCGGGCGGCGGGTATCCATATGATCCTTGCGACGCAACGTCCAAGTGTCGATGTTATTACCGGAATCATCAAAGCCAATGTTCCGTCACGAATTGCCTTTGCTGTTTCAAGCGGGACGGACTCACGAACGATCATTGATGGAAATGGTGCGGAGAAACTGCTAGGACGTGGAGATATGCTGTTCTTGCCAATGGGAGAGAACAAGCCGATCCGTGTTCAGGGTGCGTTTATTTCAGATCACGAGGTAGAACAGATCGTTGAGTTTGTCTCTGATCAGCAGGAAGCTCACTACGAAGAAAAAATGATGCCAACAGAAGAAACAAGCTCTTCGCCATCAGAAACACCGCAGGATGAACTTTACGAAGAAGCAAAAGCATTAGTGGTAGATATGCAGACAGCGAGCATCTCTTTGTTGCAGCGAAGATTCCGTATCGGCTATAATCGAGCAGCGCGGATCGTGGATGAATTAGAAGAACACGGCGTCATCGGGCCTTCAACCGGCAGCAAGCCGCGGGAAGTCTTTATGCAAAAAGCCGAAGAAGAACCCGAAAATCCATTGGATGAATAAAAAGCTTTGCCATTTTTTGGCAAAGCTTTTTTGTTGCGTTTTTAATTGATTGCACAAATGTGCAAAAAGACAGTGATTTCAATTCCCACGCACCTCTTTTTTTCGCGTGTCTAATATAGGACTACAGGGATAGAAAGCCTGCTATATCAACATTATGTGTAATGAAAGATAAAAAAATAATAGCTAAAAAAAGAAGAAACAATAAATTTCAACATTAATGTGGAACTTTTATGTGTTATACAATAGAAAAAGCCTGTGCTATCTTTTTGTTAGATTGATAAGCGCTTACAATTGGAGGAAACAAAAATGAAAGGGTTGAACTCACGGCAAACCAAATTACTTCACTTACTAGTTCAAAATGAGCATTATTTGCCAGTGTCTTTCTACTCTGAGAAGTTAGGAAAATCAAATCGGACGCTCTATTCTGACTTGAAGAAGATCCAACTTTTATTGGAGAAAGAACCGCTTGTTTTAGAAAAAAAGCCGCGTGTTGGTATTTTGCTAAAAGGAACAGTAGAAGAAAAAATGCACTTTCTAGAGCAGCACATTGGAGTGAACACGGAAGAAGCTGTTGGCTCACAGGAGCGGCAATGGGAGATCGTCAAACAGTTAGTAATCAACGAAGAGACCGTGACGCAGCAAATGCTCTCTCAGCAGTTTCATGTAAGTCCAAGTTCGATCGTGAGCGATTTAGAAAAAATCATTGAGAACTATCGTTTAACGATGGCCGCTACGAAGCAAGGGACAAAAGCTGTAGGAAACGAGGAGGAGATTCAAAATAGCTTATTTCGTTTTTGTGAAGATTACTTAGACACTCATCGAGTCGATACAGAGCATCTTTTTAATAAAGAATCGAAAGACTTGTTGGGATACTTCTTTCCACAACAGTTAGTAGCGCTTGTGTTCCAGCAAATTACGGAATGGAGAAGTCAAACGGCTTTCTGTTTTCCAGGTCATTACGTAAAGTCGTTGATGATCCGTCTGTTGGTGTTCTGCTTCCGTTTGACTAGAGGCAAGCACATTGAAGAAAAGGAATTTCTATTTGATCAGATTAAATTGATCGATACGTATTTGATCGCCAATGAATTAGTTTTGCGGGTATCAGACACGTTCGCTGTCACGTATGACGAAGAAGATATCTCCTACGTCAATCGTCAATTGGTCGGTTACGGTGTAAAGCTAAACAGTAAAAGTCATAAGAGCTATGAAAGGTACGCGGAATCAATCAAAAAGATCATTAAAAACATGAGTGAGATCATGCAGGTTGATTTTGTGGCTGACACACAATTAAAAGAACGTTTTGCCAGCCATTTTGTTCCAATGATCTATCGATTGAAGATGGGGATCGTCATCACAAATCCGTTGGTCGATGAAATTCGAAGCCAATATGCCATCACCTTTAGTGCCACTTGGTATGCACTCGCCAATGCTGAAGAAAAGTTGGGCGTTCATTTCAACGATGAAGAAGTGGCGTTGGTAGCCATGTATTTTCAAGTCTCGCTGGAGAAAAGTCAAAACGGTAAAAAGATTTTGATTGTCTGTCCCAATGGCGTAGGAACATCGGAATTGATTTTCAATAAGATCAAACGAATTTTGCCCGCACAAGATATCGCGGAGATCACGACGCTCGATAAGCTATATAAGAAAAATTTGGATAATGTTGATTTGATAATTTCCTCTATCAAATTAGAAAGTGTCAATAAGCCGATCATTCAGGTCTCCACCTTAGTCACTCAAGAAGACATCAAAAATATCACGGCCCTTTATTCGAATTTATTCTATTCAGAAGAATCTGAAGAAGCTGAAAACTTGGCATTTCCATTTTTAAAAAAGGTCATTGATGTTGCGTATATCTATACGAAAAAGAATTTTTCGGATAAGCAAACGTGCTTGAATTGGTTGATCGATAAGCTGGAAAAAGGGGAGATCGTTACACGTGGGTTTCGCAAAGAAGTATTTGATCGAGAAACGATTGGTGAGACCGCGTTAGCAACGGGAGTAGCGATTCCGCACGCATCACCGCAAAATGTTTTACAGACGAAGATTGTGATCGTCACTTTGACAAAGCCGATTACTTGGGATAAACGGAAAGTGCATTCGATCTTATTGATGTGCATTACTAAAAGCGACCGGACCCTTGTACGAGGAGTGATGACAGACATTCATAAGATTGTTCAGTCGGAAAAACAGTTAAATAGTATTTTTGGAGATAGAGAGGCAGTAGAAATTTATAACGATATTATTGGGAGGTAAAAATATGCAAGTGATTACGAAAGAATTAGTAGATCTATCGATAGACGCAGATTCAAAAATGACAGCGATCAATATATTAGCAGATCGTATCAACCAGGCGGGACGTTTACATGACCATGCAGGCTATGTAGAAAGTGTTTTAGATCGAGAAAACTTAACAACTACTGGAATTGGTTTTGGAATCGCCATTCCTCATGGGAAAAGTGCTCATGTTAAAGAAACGACCGTCGCTTTTGGACGATTGACTAATAAAATAGATTGGCAGAGTTTGGATGGTGAAGAGGTCGGGCTTGTCTTTTTATTAGCTGTTCCAGAAGAATGTCAAGCCGATCAACACCTGAAAATAATCGCTGGGTTATCAAGAAAGTTGGTTCATCAAGAATTCAGAGAAACATTGGCGCACGCAACGAGTGATCAAGAGATCGTGGACTTGCTGAATGACAGTCTGGCTAGCGTAGTCGCTTAGTGAATAAAACATAAAAGGAGAGAAACGTATGAAATTAGTTGCTGTAACGGCTTGTCCGTCAGGAGTGGCACACACCTATCTTGCTGCTGAAAGCTTAGAGGTTGCTGCTAAAAAAAATAATGTAGACATTCATGTAGAAACACAAGGGTCGATCGGTATCGAGAACGAGTTGACGATGGAGCAAATCACTGGTGCGGATGTAGTGATTCTGACAAATAATATCGGGATCAAGAACGAAGAGCGATTCAAAGGGAAACCGGTCGTGCGTGTGAGCGCGGGGGACTGTATCAATAAAGGAGAAGCAATCGTCAAAAAAATTCAGCAGAAATTAGCAAAATAGGAGGAACAGCAATGATTGAATTATTAAAAGGTACTAGAAAAAATTTGATGACTGGCGTCTCGTATATGATTCCTTTTGTTGTCGCGGGCGGTATCTTGTTAGCATTGAGTGTTTTGCTGTCCGGAGATGCCTCCGTTCCAGATAAAGGCTGGTTGGCTGACATTGCTACTATTGGTATCACGGGATTAGGTATGATGGTCCCTATCTTGTCTGGGTATATCGCCTTTTCAATGGTCGATCGTCCCGGGCTGGCACCAGGGATTATTGGCGGATTGATCGCCAGTAACATTGGTGCAGGATTCTTAGGAGGAATATTATCCGGGATTCTCGCAGGGATCGTCGTCTTTTATTTAAAGAAAATCAAGTTGCCATCAAGCTTGCGTTCATTAGGACCAATTTTTATCATTCCATTGTTTGGTACACTGGTTGTCGGTACATTGATGTATTGGGTGATTGGTCAGCCGATCGCAGCCTTGATGACAGCGTTGACCAAGTGGTTAGAATCAATGGGAACGGGAAATTTAGTTGTACTGGGATTGATTTTAGGTGCGATGATCGCTTCAGATATGGGTGGACCGATCAATAAAGTGGCCTTTAGTTTTGGCTCTGCGATGGTAGGGACGATCAATCCTGCGACAGGCTTACCTAGTGAAACTGCTTTGACGATCATGGCTGGAATCGGAGCAGCTATCTGTATTCCACCGCTTGCGATGGGATTAGCGACGATCGTTGCACCGAAGAAGTTTACAGTGGAGGAGCGGAACTCTGGAAAAGCAGCCATTGTCATGGGGATGGTAGGTATTTCAGAAGGAGCCATTCCCTTCGCGGCGGCTGACCCGCTGCGCTGCATTCCGGCGAATATGATAGGAAGTGCCATTGGTGCAGCTATTGCGATGGTCTTAGGTGCGGGAAACCCGGCACCATGGGGCGGATGGATCGTTGCTCCTGTTGCTCAAAACCCATTGGTCTATATCTTAGGTACAGTCATCGGCTCAGTAATTACCGCAGGTATCGTGATTGCCTTGAAGAAGCCCGTTGTTGAAGAATCGAGTCAAGCAGTGGGAATCGCGGATGACTTCGACCTAGATATCGAGATCATGTAAAGAAAAAGAGGGATCGAACGCCGTTTCGAGCCCTCTTTTCTAGACTAAAATCAATTTCGCATAGGCACTGATCATGCGCTTGTAGTCCAGAGGCAGTTCTTTACTAGTAATGACTACATCTACTGATGACCAGGGAGCCACTTGAACGAGAGAAGTTTTTTCAAATTTCGTGTGATCCAAAAGCACGATTTTTTTTGTAGATTTTTTTAGCATCCGACGTTTTGCTTCAGCGTCAATCAAAGACGATGTACAAAAGCCTTTGCGATTTTTGACCCCGCTGGAGCCGAAAAAGCAAAGATCAAATTGAATATCGGGATATATCTCACTGCCATTGTTGCGAAAAGCCATATCTGCGGGAGAGTATTCTCCGCCAAAACAAAAGAGTTTGTGTTGACTGAGGGCAAGTTGGGAGATGGCCGCAAGGGAGCTAGTAAAAATCTGTTTCTTTTCCAAGGGCCCCATTTTTTTTGCTAGAAGTGCCAAGGTGCTTCCCTGATCGAGGCCGATAGTATAGTCGTCAGAAGTAATGCAATCTAATGCGGCTTGTGTCAGTGACTCCTTCTCAGCAGATTGTGAGGTACGTTGGAAGACAGGAGCCAATTCTTTTTCACGAACTAACGTGGCTTTGCCGTGGCGCTTTTCTATAATGCCTTCCTTCGCTAAGTAGGTTAAGTCTTTTCGAATGGTTTCATCAGAGACATGAAACTTTTTCACTAATTCACGAACTTTCAGCTCATTTTGATGATAGAAAAGTTCCGTGATTTCTTTGCGGCGTTGCGCAATTTCTGCAGCCTTCATAAACATCCCCCTTTTTTTTACGGTAGCATGAGATTCCAACAAAAACAATCTAAAACTTGGGAAAAAGTGAACAAATCCAACTTTTTTACTGTAATTCAAAGAATTCTGTGGTTTCAATCGAAACATATTTCTATACTAAGTGTGAATAGAAGAAGAGGAGTGAAAAAAATGGGAACAGGAGTTATTGATTTGGAACAAAACAATGCAAATCTCGTGATGAAAGGGAATCCACGGATTCAAGCAATGAAGAGTCACTTATTCAAAGAAAAGCGTCAGATTTCATTGGAACGCGCATTGCTTTATACGGAAAGTTACCGTCAAACAGAAGGCGAGCCTACCATCATTCGCCGCGCAAAGGCAGTCGCGCATATTTTAGGGAGTGTTGAAATAAGCATTCGTGAAGGGGAATTGTTAGTCGGAAATCGAACGGTGCGTCCGAGATCAGGGATTCTTTCACCGGAAATGGACCCTTATTGGATCATGAAAGAAATCGATACGATCGATACACGACCGCAGGACCAATTTGAGTTTACAGAGGCGGATAAAAAAATCTACCATGAAAAATTATTTCCATATTGGGAAAAGCGCTCAATGAAAGATTTCATCAATGGTGAGCTGACAGAAGAAGTAAGTACAGCTTTGAAGGAGGAAGTTTTCAAATTAAATCAAACGGATAAGGGACAAGGGCACATTATTATGGATTTCCCCGGCATCCTATCACGTGGAATCGGCAGCTATCTTGGAATGTTAGACGAGAAAATCAAGGAAGACCCGGATAACCTGTTTTACCAAGCTGGGAAAATCATTTTTATTGGGATGAAAGATCATTTCTTACGCTATGGGGAATTGGCGGAGTCTTTAGGAAAAGACGAGAAAGAACCAAAAAGACGTCAAGAACTGCAACGAATCGCTGAAATGTGCCGGAAACTAAGTACTGATAAGCCAGAATCCTTTTATGAGGCTCTTCAATTATTATGGATGACCAGTATCGTTGGACAGTATGAATCAAATGCATCTTCCCTTTCTTTGGGACGAATGGATCACTATTTATATCCATTTTACGAAGCCTCGCTAAATAAAGGCGTGGACAAAGAATTCCTTTACGAAGTGCTAGGTGATTTTTATGTGAAGACAAATGACGTAGTGCTTCTACGTTCTGAAAGCAGCGCAAAATGCTTCGCTGGATTTCCTACTGGCTATACCGTTGTTCTAGGTGGGCTAGATGCATTGGGACACACATCTGTTAATCCGCTGTCGTTCGTGATGTTGGAACTTTACCATGAGATCCTGTTGCCGCAGCCAAACTTGTCAGTGAGAATGAACGAATTGATCCCTCGCCGGTTTTTACTAAAAACGGTGGAAACGATTCGTTTGGGAACAGGTATCCCTCAATTATTCAACGACGATGTCTGTGTTCCCGCATTTTTGAGTAAAGGCGTATCGCTCGACGACGCGCGAGACTATGCAACGGTGGGCTGTGTGGAGACTTCGATTCCTGGAAAGACTTACGGTCTCCACGATATTGCACTTTTTAATCTGCTTCGGATCATGGAGTTGAGTATCTATGAATTGAGAAACGAGTCGGATTTGACCTATGACCAATTAGTCGAAACGATTGAAAAGAAAATCGATTACTATGTGGAGTTGGTAGTTAAAGGATCGAATATCGTGGATTTGGGTCATCGGCAATACGCGCCTACCCCATTTTTATCTGTCTTGATCAATGACTGTCTGGAAAATGGAAAGGATGTCACAGAAGGCGGTGCTCGCTACAACTTTTCCGGAGTGCAGGGCATTGGAGAAGCCAACTTGAGTGACTCGATGTATGTCATCAAGAAAATGGTTTTTGAGAAGAAGGAAATGCGCTTTAGTGAGTTAGTGGATGCATTAGAGTCTAATTTTACAGGTGACTATGCTGCGCTGCAACAGCATGTGATCCAGGATTTTGAAAAATTTGGAAACGACGATGACGAGCTAGATATCATTGCAGCAACATTCTTCCGACATTATGCCAAAGAATTAGAGAAATACGAGAATGTGCGTGGTGGACAGTTTATTCCTGGGGCCTATACTGTTTCAGCTCATATCCCACTAGGGGAAGAAGTGGGTGCGACTCCTGATGGACGAAAAGCACAGGAACAATTAGCTGATGGCGGGTTATCACCGATGGTCGGGCGCGATCATTTAGGGCCGACAGCGGTATTAAAGTCTGTCAGCAAGCTAGATAATTTCTTGACGGTGAATGGCAGCTTACTGAACCTAAAGTTTCAACCGAACACGTTGAAAGGACAGCAAGGCTTGAACAAATTTGCCGACTTTTTATTGGCGTTTACAAAGTTAAAAATTCAACACGTCCAATTCAATGTTCAATCAAGAGAAACGTTGTTAGAAGCTCAAAAACATCCTGAAAAATATTCAGGATTGCTGGTTCGCGTAGCTGGGTATAGCGCCTTTTTCGTTGATTTAAATAAACAAATTCAAGACGATATCATTGCACGTGTTGAACATCAATTGTAGGGTGAGGGATAGCAATGAAACAAGGATTGGTCTTTAATGTTCAACGGTATTCGGTTCACGATGGCGGCGGTATTCGAACACTGGTTTTCTTGAAAGGATGTCCTTTGCGTTGTCCGTGGTGCTCAAATCCGGAATCACGTAAAAAAGTAACTCCCGCTACGTGGATAAAAAATGGGAAAACCGAACAGATTGGTGAGTGGCGCACCATAGACGATCTTTTGGAGGATGTCTTGAAGGATGAAATTTTTTATCGGACATCTGGCGGCGGGGTCACGCTTTCTGGCGGTGAGGTGTTAATGCAGGCCGAGTTTGCGACGGCTTTTTTAAAAGAGCTGCACGATCTTGGTGTCCATACAGCAATTGAAACGACAGGCTGTTTTCCAGTAGAGCGATTAAAAATGCTTACACCGTATGTTGATCAAGTATTGTTTGATTTAAAGATCATGGACCGCTGTGAAGCAAAAAAAGTGATCGGTCTGGATACAGACACAGTCAGAGAAAACATGGACTATCTTTTGACGCAAACGCACATCCAAGTGATTCCTCGAGTTCCGTTGATCCCTGAATACACGACGAATAAAGAAAATCGACAGCAGCTTATTCACTTTTTAACAAAACGTAAACTAACAGAGGTTCATCTATTGCCCTTTCATCAATACGGCAGCAGTAAATATGATTATTTAGGGTGGGAATACGCGATGAAGGAGGTTCAACCGTTAAGCACGGAAGAAGTGAGAACTATTAAGGAGGACTTCCAATGTGCTGGAATACATGCCAATATTGAAGGGTTAGACTGAGAGGCGTAGAGCCTCTCTTTTTTCTTTTTATGAGCAATTACTTTGTGAAATCATTTCTTTTTTTCAAAGTTGATTGTTTTCTCTTTGTGAATCAGTTATAGTATGTAGCGAATGTTTCCAGCTTTTTTTTACTTATGTGAAAGAAAGTGAAGGGAAACGCACGAAGGAAAAGAGATTACTAAGAGGTTTCACCTTAATAATAAGCAGTCCCCAGTAAAGTGAGGGGCGAGCACTTCGGTAGAATGCACTAGGAGGTAACACTTTGGATAAACCCTCAATTTATGGTTTAAGAAGAGAAGAATTAGTCGAATGGTTTTTAGAACACGGGGAAAAGAAATTCCGTGCAACACAAGTTTGGGAATGGCTTTATCGCAGCCGTGTCAGTGAGTTTGCAGAAATGAGCAACCTCTCAAAACAAACAATTGCTCTGTTAGAGGAAAATTTTATCATCAATCCGTTAAAACAATTGGTCGTGCAAGAAGCTAGCGATGGGACGGTCAAATATTTATTTGAACTACCGGATCATTTAATGATCGAAACGGTCTTGATGCGCCAAGAATACGGGTTGTCTGTCTGTGTGACGACTCAAGTTGGCTGTAATATTGGCTGCACATTTTGTGCCTCTGGGTTATTAAAGAAACAGCGTGATTTAACGGCAGGCGAGATCGTCGCACAGATCATGCTCGTGCAGCACTATTTCGATGAACGCGGCGAAGAAGAACGTGTCTCACACGTTGTTGTTATGGGCATCGGAGAACCCTTCGATAATTACAACAATGTGATGGATTTTCTACATGTCATCAACGACGACAAGGGAATGGCCATTGGCGCGCGCCATATTACGGTCTCAACAAGCGGCTTAGTACCAAAAATCAAAAAATTTGCGGAAAATGGTTTACAGGTCAATTTGGCCATCTCATTGCATGCACCAAACAATGAAGTTCGTTCATCCATCATGCGAATCAACCGAAGCTTCCCAATCGAAAAATTGATGGACGCAGTGGATTATTATATAGAAGAAACCAATCGTCGTGTAACATTTGAATACATTATGCTCTCTGGAGTAAACGACCGTCCAGATCATGCACAGCAATTAGCCGATTTGATGAAGGACAAGAAAAAACTGGTTTACGTAAACTTGATTCCTTATAACCCGGTTAGTGAACACGACCAATATTCTCGCAGTAGTAAAGCAGATGTTCTGCGTTTTTACGATGTCTTGAAAAAGAACGGAATCAATTGTGTCATTCGAAAAGAACATGGTACAGACATCGATGCCGCCTGCGGACAACTACGTAGTAAGCAAATGAAAAAAGCAGCCTCAAAATAAAACAAACGTCTCCTTCAGTTTCTGAAGGAGTTTTTTTGTTGTATGATACACTTAAAAGAAAGTGCGCGAGGAGAAAGAGATGAATACTGAAGATATTCAAGCAATTTTGGATCGCCGTTATGATCAAGGGTGGGATTATTGGACGACAGAAGACCGACGCTTAGGAAAAGGGGCGCCTTTTTCATGTTTAGAATCGGCGGAGTATTTATTGGAACTGGGAATGGACCCGCAGACAGAAGTCTTACAAGAGATAGCGCAACTTTTATGGGAAAGCTGGCAGGAGCCCGGGGATTTCAAGCTATATCCTAAAGGAGCAATATTCCCATGCCAAACAATCCCAGCGGCTACGTTACTCGTACGGTTAGGTCATGGGGATGACCCAAGAATGAAACAGACTGTCACGCATTTACTGTCAACACGTCACAAAGACGGCGGCTGGTGGTGCAAAAAATTCTACTTTGGCAAAGGACCTGAAACAACCGTTTCCAATCCACTGCCGACATTGAATGCATTGGAACTTTTCCGCCAGATAGAAACTGTTGACGCGTCAGAATTAGAGGCGGCGATTGAATTTCTCTTGCATCATTGGGAAACGAAACTGCCGATTGGTCCCTGTCATTACGGAATCGGAACGCTGTTCATGCAGGTGGAATATCCATTTCGCGGATACAATTTATTTTACTATCTCTATGTCTTGTCCTTCTATGAGCAGGCTCGTAAAGACGCGCGATTCATGGAAGCCTTTGGATTATTTAAAGACAAAACAGTGGATGGGCAAGTAGTCGTTGAACGGGTGGTTCCGAAATTACGGAAATTGACCTTTTGTCAAAAAGGTCAAACAAGCGCAGTCGCGACGAAACGTTATCAAGAAATTCTCAAAAATTTAGCAAAATAGAAGAAAGAATTTTTTAGGTGCTGCACTACCAAGAAACTGCGTAAGGAAGTACGCGCGATAGAGAAAATCCTCTTGCAGGTTGCGAAAAATTAAGAATGCTCTTGATGGAAACAGCGATCCGTCAAACAAAATAGCCAAGAACATGTTTCAGGTGTTCTTGGCTATTTTGTATTAGGCTAAAATCGTACCGATCGGGAAAATTTTTCTAAAAACTTTTCGCACCAATGGACCAGCCACAAGCAATTGGAAAGGGAGGGCCATAACGAGATTCTTTAGAATAGCAAGTCCCCAGATAATAAAAAACTGTTCCCAATGGTGTGTTTGACTCAATACCTCGATCGTCCCATAAAGAGACATGAAGAAGACCATTGGTAAAACCATGCAGCTAGAGACAGTAATCACTTTGCGCAAAGGACTAGAAAATGTCGGTATTAATTGAAAGGCTATTTTTTTCGCCGGGCCAGAAACCACAAACCAATCAAGAAGCAGTGCACAGCAATACCCCAATGGCAGCCCCAGCCAAGCTGATTTTAAACTGTCCAACGTAAGAGCACCTGAATGGAGGGCGATGTTATACGCGCTCATCCAGAATACCATCACAAAACACATCATTATCGTATAAACAAAACTTTCTCTTTTATTACTTGGCATAAAAATCCTCCTATAATGTAGACCGATCCTCCAAAAATAATTAATGGAATTTCGGACGCAAAAAAGGCCATCGTATAACTCGCTACGACGGCCTTTTAAGGTATCTTCACTGCGTTATGAAACGTTCTTTTTTGCTTGTTCCATTATATACAGATTTTTCAATTTCATGTAAGTAAAATTTTTATTTTTTTTCGCCGATCTCTTCTTTTAGGCGATAAATCTTTGAAGGACGTCCGATCCCGACTGGACGTTCACCGATTTCATCGAAATATTGCAGCATGGCTTTCTTAAAATTGGAATGATCGACTGTCTTGAAATCGACACCTAAAAACTTCGCAAACACTTTACGGGCTTCGGTGATCGTAAATTCTTCGCCCAATACTTGCAGGATGAGAGGTTCATGATCCATTTTATTTAACACTCGATTGAATGCTTTGCGGATGATTTCGTTATGGTCAAAGGCCAACGTATCTTTTCCGACGGATTTCCCAGCTTCTAATTCGATCTCAATAGAAATATCATCACTTGTCAGGCTGATCGTTTCACCATGACGTTCAAGATTGAACCAGCGGGCATCTTGTGTATCATCGCCAGCAGTAGGTGGGACTTGCCCAATGAAGGCCAAATAACTGACCGTAATTACCCAACCACGAGGATCACGGTTCGGAGTACTAAAGGTATGCAGCTGTTCCACACTTTTCCGGCCAATCGTTAAGCCCGTTTCTTCAGCAGTCTCACGCCGAACGCTATCATTCGTGGATTCATTCCGTTCGACAAAGCCTCCGGGTAATGCCCATGAATTGCGATACGGATTGCCGCGTCGTTGGATCAATAAAATTTTTAATTGGTCTTCTTCTTTGTTATACCCCATGATGACGATATCGACCGTTACTGACGGCTTGTCATATTCGGGATGATCTTGTTCTTTATACCAAGCAACGAATTCAGCTTCGTCGGCTTCGTGTTCATAATAATCTTTTTCTGCTTCTTTAGAGGCAAATTTTTTCATATGTTTCACCCATTTTCTAATTATAAGTATTCGCTACTTTATTGTAGCATGAATAGGCAAAAAAGGGGAACTCCGCTTGGAATTCCCCTTTTGTTTCAATCAAACTATTTGGTTGATTCAGTTGTTGCTTTTTTACCTGAGCTATTTGTAGTTAAGAAATCAGATAAGATGTTTTCGAATGAATCATCTTTGATTTTCACGTTTGCTTTCTTCAATTCTTTTGCAATTACTTCAGAAGAGAAGGTTTGATCCGCCATTTTTGTATCTTCAGCGATTTGTTTCAATTCTTTTTTGTATTTATCCATGTCGTTGCCTTTAGAAGAATTTTTCTCCATTTTGACAATGTAGTAACTTGATTGGTAAGTTGATGAATCCATCGCAGTGATCACGTCAGAAACTTCGCCGTCTTTCAATTTGAAAGCAGCTTCTTTTACTTCAGCAGGCACGTTTGTTGATTGAGAATCAAATTTGATCTCTCCGCCATCTTTTTTCGTTGTTTGATCTTGTGATTTTTCTTTCGCGATTTTTGCGAAATCACCTTTATCATCTAATTGTTTTTTGATTTCTTTTGCTTCATCTTCACTGCTTGCTAAAATGATGCGAGCAGTCACTTCTGGATGGAAGGAATCCCAAGCAGCTTTTGTATCTTTATCAGTGATTTTCACATGAGCTTTCAAACCTTCTTGGAAAGCTAATGATTGTTTCAAGTAATCTTTATAAGATTTCTTTGTGTAGCCGGCAGATTTTAATTGGCTTTCAAAGCTATCGCCCAATTGTTTTTCTTGCTTGTCGTACTCTTTGTCGATTTGCTTATCTGAAACTTTGTCTCCATAAGCATTTTCAAATACCTTATAAATGATCATGTTGCGAACTAAGCTTTGGTTTGATTGTTCTTTTTTCGCTTCGTTATAAAAATCTTCGACGGTAATTTTTCCGCCTTTCATTGTTGCGATGTCCTGGCTAGATCCACCTGAACAGGCCCCCAATACAATTACACTAAGTAAGCCAGCAGTGGCTAAAAGAATCTTTTTCTTCATTTCTATGCTACAACTCCTAAAATTATAATTTACATCCGTTTGTTATTCCTTTTCAACTATAACACACCTAAAAATGCAAAGGAAAGGGGGTTAAAAATAGTTTCCGAGAAAATTCACAATAAAAGCACAATTAACTAAGCAAAAAACACTGGAGAATCAGTCTCCGTCCGTGGGTCTTTCCAGTGTAAAGCGTCCTTTTTTCAGTACCGTCTTTTCTTCCGTGACAGGTAAAGACTGATTGATCTTTTCAAGTTGCGCTTGAATCTGTTGGATACGAGGCTCTGCTTGAAAGCGAAAATCTTCTACATCTTTTTCGACTCCTGATTTGAAAGCTGGGACCAGCGTATCAAACGTTCCTTTTAAAGTAACCAAGGATTCGCGGAACGCCGCCAAATTATCGTTTAATTCATCCGTTAATTCAACCAACTCACGCGTGTTTGTAATTAGTTTTTCGCGGGTCTCTTCACCTTTACGCGGTGCTAATAGAAGTCCGCCTAAGGTTCCTAAACCGGCACCAAATAGAATTCCTTTAAAAAAGCCCATTTATTTCACCTGCTCCTTAATCTGATCAGCAATCAATTGCATTTCTTCCGCTGTTTGTTGATCCGCATGATTTCCAAAATGAATTGAAAAGTCATCCTTTTTACTATAGCGCGGCACTAAATGGATATGAGAGTGAAAAACGGATTGATAGGCAAGTTCTTTATTATTATTTAAGATATTTAATCCGTCCATTTCAGGAAAAGCATGTTCAATCGCACGTGCAATTTTAGGAATACGTGCGAAGACGTCTGCTGCCAAGTCCTCATCATAGTCGAAAATATCCGTAACATGCTTTTTAGGGACTACTAAAGTATGCCCCTTTGTAGCTTGTGAGATGTCTAGAAAAGCATAGACTTTGTCGTCCTCATAAATTTTGTAGCTGGGAATTTCTTGATTAATGATTTTACAAAAAATACAATTTTCCATTGCAAACATCCTTTCTGTTTCGTGGTGATTTATTTTGTGCTGTCAGTATGGGTAAAATGTCCCGACAACTGAAAATTCTTCCTTAACTTTACCATAACTTGGAATACTTGTGCTGTAAAAGGTCAAGTGAAGATTAATTATTTGCATGATTCTGCTATAATGTTAACTATGAATGAGCCGCTCTTTTAACTTTGACTGAGGGGCTACTTATTTTAGGTAAAAGACCTTGGAGAATTATAATAGTTGTTTTTTATAAATAGGAACTTGGAGGGAACGCATGAGTTTAGTAATAGAACACGTAACAGGCGGGTATGGACACGTGCCTGTTTTAAAGGATATTAATTTTGATGTTAAAAATGGCGAGATGATTGGCCTGATTGGCTTGAATGGCGCGGGAAAATCTACGACGATAAAAAATATTATTGGGTTATTAACACCGCAAAAGGGGACGATCAAGGTTGATGAACTTACCCTGCAGCAAGACCCAGAAAATTATCGAAAGAAAATTGGATACATTCCTGAGACGCCATCTTTGTATGAAGAATTAACGTTGAGAGACCACATCGAAGTTACTGCAATGGCCTATGGTATTCCTAAAGAAGAAGCGATGCAACGAGCAGAGTCGTTATTGAAAACATTTCGCTTGGAAAATCGGTTAGACTGGTTTCCAGTGAATTTTTCAAAAGGAATGAAACAAAAAGTAATGGTGCTATGCGCCTTTTTGATCCAACCGAGTTTATACATTATTGATGAACCCTTTTTAGGATTGGACCCATTGGCTATCAATGCTCTGTTGGAATTGATGGTGACCATGAAGGAACAGGGGGCCGCGATCTTAATGTCTACCCATATCTTAGCGACAGCAGAGAAATATTGCGATCGTTTCGTTGTGCTTCATGAGGGTGAAGTGCGGGCACTTGGAACGTTGCAAGAATTGCAGCAAGAATTCAATTTGCCAGGCTCTTCGTTAGATGAAATTTATATCGCTTTAACAAAGGAGAAGGAACATGCATGATTTTTTTCTATTGAGGCGTCAACGCCACCAGAAAAAAATGATGAAGTACATGCGCTATGTTTTAAATGATCATTTTGTTTTGGTGTGCTTGTTTTTAGTTGGCGGTCTAGCCTTTTATTATTCAAACCTGTTAAAACAACTGCCACCAGATTTTCCTTGGAGTCTGCCAATCGTCGGGGTAGTGTGGTGGCTCGTTTTACCCTTTGGGAGATTAGCGACTCTCGTTGAGCCTGCTGATATGACCTTCTTATTGCCGAAAGAAAAAGAAATGGGCAATTATTTGACAAGCGGGTTGCGTCACTCCTTGGCACTGCCATTTACAGTTGAACTGCTTTTATGCGGTGCATTGCTCCCATTAGTGGTATTAGCGAAGCAAATAGGGTTTATAAACTTTTTCTTCTATATAGTAGTGTTGTGGAGTCTGAAATTAGCAAATCTTAGAATCCAGCGCTTCGCCTGTTACCAAAAAACGCGCAAGCAGACGCAGCGTTTGTATTTCGCTTGGTTTGTCGGGAGCGGAGCGATCATTTTTATCGCCCTTTACAGCATGGCATGGCTAGGTTCGATCTTGGCAGTAGCGGCAATGATGGGTTTTGTAGTGCTGACACAAGAGAAAAGCCAGTTACTGGATTGGAGCCAGATGATTGCGCGTGAAAATGCTCGACTGCATCGGATCTATCAATTTATTAATTTGTTTACGGATGTTCCAGAAGTCGAAGCAAAGGTTCGTCGCAGGAAATATCTAGATGGTCTATTGGCGAGAATTTCCTTTAAACAGGAAAACACGTATCTTTATTTGTTTGCGCGAGGCGCGTTACGGGGGGCAGAATTTGGCGGGTTGTTTTTCCGCTTGTTGATTGTAGGAAGTATTCTGTTGCTCTCTTTGAATGACATCCGATTTGTTGCTGGAGTCAGTCTATTGTTTATTTATTTGATCGGGTTTCAAATGATTCCATTGTATGGACAATTTGATTATATCAGTGCGACACAGCTTTACCCTGTGTCAAAAAAATACAAAAAAACGGCTTTGCAGCGCTTGATGGTGATTTTGTTAGTTGCCGCAGCACTTATCTTCACGTTGTGCAGCCTTGTACATTTGTCAATCGTTGGAAGTTTGATCATACTTGTGTTACTTTTAATCGAAATTAGTTTGTTTGCGTGGTTCTATCTCCCAACAAGGATAAAGAAAATGGAGGATTAAAGAATGAAGGTATTATGGAACGATCAAATCGTTGATGAATCAGAAGTAAAGATTGATTTAGAGGATCGCGGCTACCAATTTGGTGATGGTATTTATGAAGTTATCCGTATTTACGATGGATACATGTATATGGAAAAGGAGCATTTAGATCGACTATGGGTGAGTGCTGAAAAAATCCGTATGACACTTCCTTTTACGAAAGAGGCGCTTAGCGAACGGTTGCACCAATTAGCCAAGGAAGCTGGTTTGGAGAACGCGCGGGTGTATTTCCAAGTGACACGGGGAACTGCAAAACCAAGGCTGCATGATTTTCCTGATCCGAAGGAAGTTACGCCGGTCCTGATGGCGGACATTCAGCCGGCTTCTCGTCCAACGTCGAAACAAACTATTGGTATCCGTGCTGGATTTGTAGAAGATAAACGTTGGCTGCATTGTGACATAAAATCTATCAGCCTATTGGGGAATCTTTTGGCATTAGATGAGGCCAAACAAAACGGTTATGAAGAAGCTGTCTTGGTCCGTGACAATTACGTGACAGAAGCTTCTGCCTCAAATTTATGGATGGTAAAAAATGAAGTTCTTTATACGCATCCGGACGGGAATTTGATATTGCCAGGTATCACAAAAATCAAAATTCGCGAAATTGCAAAAGCTTTAGGTATTGAATTGAAAGAAGAGGCGTTCACAGAGAAAGAGCTGTTAGCAGCTGATGAATGTTTCAAAACGAGCTCAGTGGCAGAAATTATGCCGATTATCGAAATTGACAATCAAAAAATCGGCGACGGTATGCCAGGGAAGGTAACGAAAAAAATTCTTCACGCCTACATCGAAGCAGTGAATTTATCGGTTCAGGCACATCGTGATGAAAAATAATCAAAGAAGAACATACATGCTCTTGACGAAGAGCCCTTCCCCGACTAAAATAGTAAATACGTTTAAAATGCTAGGGGAGGGCCTTGGGAATGGAGTTTCAGTTGGATAGTGACTGGCGTGTGCAGCCGATCAAAGGCGATACAGGAAAAACGTATATCGGCTATCGTGACGAAGATCGCGTCTTCATTAAACGAAATACCACCCCAATGTTGGCGGCTTTATCTCGTGAAGGAATCGCACCGAAACTTGTTTGGATCAAACGGACAGGAAACGGCGATACATTGACTGCTCAAGAATGGTTGGATGGTCGTATTCTCGAACCAGAAGAAATACCGCGTCGCAATGACGTAGTAGATGTACTGTATCACTTACATCACTCGCCTTCATTGAAAGTGATGTTAAAAAAAATGGGTGGACGCCAAGTTTCACCACAGCAGCTATTGGCTGATTATGAAGCGAATTTACCGACGATGATCGAACAAAATGCGTTCATTGAGCTGGTGTATGCGTACCTTAAAAAAAATATACCTACGTATGCAAAGAAAAATTATACGGTGGTACATGGTGATGTAAATCATCGGAATTGGTTGGTTTGTTCCAACTATTTATATTTAGTTGATTGGGATTCTGTGATGTTTGCTGATCCGGCTCTGGATATTGGAACGATTTTAGGAAACTATGTGCCGTTATCTAGCTGGAGCAAGTGGCTTGTTCGCTATGGGATTCGCCCAACTGATGAGAACATGGAACGTGTCTATTGGTATGGGTTGATGAGTTTGCTGTTAGAGATTGCTCGTCAATACAAACGGGAAGAATTTCATCACATGAACCAATCGATCTTACAATTAAAACGAATTTTTGCTGGAAGCTGAACGTTTTGTTCAGCTTTTTGCGAGTTTTATTAGCTATAATAGAAAGAAACGAGAATTAGAAAATAGTTTTTGGAGGAAAAACATGCGAGTTAGAAATCGTCCGGGCGCAGCAGAAATGCTGGCGGCTCGACCTGAATATGCGGTGCAAGAGCCTGAATCATGGAAAGGGCGCTGGTCTGAACGTTTTGGTAACGATCACCCGATCCATATTGAAATTGGCATGGGTAAAGGGCAGTTCATTACTGGAATGGCGGCGGCTCATCCAAAGATCAATTACATCGGTATAGAAATGCAAGTGAGCGTGATTTCTTTAGCTTTAGATAAACTAGTTGAAGCAGAATTGCCTAATTTACAATTGCTACATGTAGATGGTTCAGAGCTGACGAATTATTTTGCGGACAGCGAAGTAGATCAGATTTATTTGAACTTTTCTGATCCATGGCCAAAGAAAAAACATGAAAAACGCCGACTGACATCGCCAAGCTTTTTAAAAGTGGACGAAGCGATTTTGAAGCCAGCCGGAGAAATCCATTTTAAAACAGACAACCAAGGATTATTTGAATATTCATTGAGTAGTTTCTCAAAATACGGAATGACTCTTGAACACGTTTGGTTAGATCTGCACGAAAGTTCTTTCGAGAGAAATATTATGACCGAATATGAAGAGAAGTTTTCAAACAAAGGACAACGAATTTATCGAGTGGAAGCACGTTTTCAGGATAAGACAAAATAATGGCAGACGAGGAGATAGACCTTTTAGGTTTATCTTCTTTTTTTTCGGAGCAGAAAAAAGTTTTTACGTATCTTGTTTTTAGAGGTGATAAAAATGGAGATCGAAGAGCTTTCAGACGAATTGATTCAATATGGTTTTGACCACCAAATGCAAGATTTATATTTGTTGCCCCAAAAAGATAAGTATCGATACTTTTTTCGCAGAGGCCCATTTTATGAGCATAAGAACTCAGATCTTTCCTATGTTGATAATGAAATGAATGTACGTACGGCATTGCAGTTGATTAACCGCTTCAAATATTTGGGGCAAATGGATGTCAGCGAAAAGCGCAAAGTTCAGCTTGGGGCGATCTCTTATCCGTTACCGGAGACGAATCAGCGATTGAGGCTGTCCACGGTAGGAGATTATTTACAACGGGAGAGTTTAGTTATTCGATTTTTACATCAGTTTGGTACTAGTCCCGAGGTTTACCACTTGTCTGAGCAATTAGATATTTTGCGAAAGCATACTAAAAAAAGAGGGCTGTATATTTTCTGCGGGCCTGTGGGTTCGGGTAAGACAACATTGATGTACAAGTTGGCACGTGAAATGGAAGGGCAAGTTATTACCATTGAAGATCCGGTAGAAATTGAAGAACCTGATTTTGTACAGTTGCAAGTAAATGAAAAAATTCAACAAAGCTATGATGAACTGATCAAGTTGTCATTGAGACACCATCCAGATGTGTTGATTATCGGTGAAATCCGTGATGAGAAGACGATTCAAGGCGCAATTCGAGCCGCGTTAACGGGTCATTGCGTATTTGCTACCATTCATGCCGCCAGCTTAGAAACTGCTCATGCACGGGTCTTTGAGCTTGGAGGAGAGGCCTCGTTACTAAAAGAATGCCTACGGGGAATTATTTATCAAGAACTTTTACCAATAGACCAAACGGTAGGGTTATTGACAAGTTACCAATTTTATCAAGAGAAGGTGACATTCACCTGGGAAGAGGGGATGCGTCGTGTGGCACAGAAACAAACTGACCAGAAAACAACGAATTGATTTTGCTCATTTATTAGGTGAGTTGATGGAGAATGGGTTTAGCTTGCAGCAGGCATTGGACTTCTTTGTTAATGCAAACATTTTTCTGCCTTCTGTATTAATCGGTGTACAAAAAGACCTCCATCAAGGGGAAAATTTAGCGGTGAGTTTTGCAAAGTTGAATTACTCAAACGATCAAATACTACAAATAGAACTTGCTGATTCTCACGGTGACTTGTCAAAAACATTGCTAGGAATTGCTGAACAAATGCGGTTAGTCCAACGTCAAAGAGAGAATTTTCTCAAGGCGGTTTCGTACCCGTTGCTTCTATTGGTGTTTCTAATTGTTATTTTATTGGGAATGCGGTTTTTCTTGTTGCCTCAGCTATTAGCTAGCGGAATGATTCGGGAGGAGGATTTTTCGGTTCAGCTCATAAAAGTTGTTCCTGTGATTGCCTTAGGAATGATCCTGTTTTTTTTAGTATTAATAGTATGCTGGCAAGCTTGGGGGAGAAGACAAAACTTTTTGATCCGTTTTCGCTTTTTAGCAAGGGTACCGTTAGCTGGAGCATTATTTAGTAATTACTATTCTGCCTATTTTGCCTTGGAATGGGGCAAACTTTTTCAGCAAGGATTGGAATTAAATCAAATTATCGAATGTCTATTGTCTATAGATGGAAAATCATTGATGCAAGAATTAGCAGCAGATTTGAAGATCCGCTTAGCTCAAGGCAGTTCGCTAGCCGAAGAATTGAAACGTTACCCATTTTTAACCCAAGAGTTTGGACGAATCATCTTTCAAGGAGAAGCTCGAGGGAATTTGGCCAAAGAGTTATTAACTTATAGTCAATTAGTCTGGCGTCGCTTTTTCAATCAGTTAGAATTCCTGTGTTCTTGGTTGCAGCCCCTTGTTTTTTTGATCGTTGCCCTTTTGATTATCAGCCTATACATGACGATGCTTTTGCCGTTAACGAATTTGGAGGGAATTATATGAAAAAGAAAGTATCTGGGTTCACCTTATTAGAGATGTTGGTCGTACTTTTTGTAATCAGCCTGCTTTTATTATTATTCGTGCCTAAACTAATTAATCAAAAAGAAAGCGCTAGTAAAAAAAGCGATGCAGCAATAACAAAAGTAGTAGAAACACAAATTCAAGTGTATGAATTAGATTTTGGAAAGACACCCACAAGAGAAGAGTTAATCAATCAAGAATACGTCAAAAAGGAGCAGTATGACGCGTATGAAAGAGCGCAAAAACAACCGAAATAATTCGGGATTTACACTCATTGAGACACTGATCGTTCTTGCGCTGGTTTGCAGCTTCGTTTTACTGCCAACGCTTGCTATTAAGGAGTGGCAACAACAGTTGGAAAAAGAGTTTTTCTATTATCAGTTCGAGAAGTCTACCCTGCATATCCAACAAGTTGCAATTGCCGACCAGCGCAATACACGGATCGATCTTCATAATGAGGCGCAGCTGATTGATTTTTTTACAAATCATACTGAGCTGTCTTGGAGAAAATTAAAGATCCCCCGTACTGTGAAGTTACAAAGTGGGTATTCGATTGCTTTCAAAGCAGGAACGGGGAATATATCGACCACACAGCCTGGAAATGGCAGTATTCCGCATGTGGTTTTCACAGAAGACAATCAAAAGATTACGTATCAATTTCAACTGGGGAGTGGTCGTTTTGAAAGGAAATGAAGGGTACATCTTGTTAGAAAGTTTGATTAGTTTGGCGATATTACTGATTCTTGTTTCTAGTTATGTGGGCGTCACAGTTAAAATGCAAAAGGAGAGCCATCAACGTCTGGCGAATTTAGAAAATTATCGCGACCTGTATATTGAAACTCGACGGTGCAGAATACATGAGGGGGAGTCTACCCGGCCACAAATCTCTATTTCCTTGGAAAATGGAACGGCGTCAAATCAACAGGGGGGAATTCTGATTGCGAAAAAATAGCGGCTTCACATTGTTAGAAAGTTTAGTGGCGCTTTTGATGCTAAGCGGAATTCTGTTGTTGCTTTCTGGGTTAATTCAACATGCGCATAAGATGGAACAGTCGCTTAGCGGGTATCATCAGCTAGAGTGGGAAATCTATCTACTACAATTAGAAACGGAGATGGAGGGTCTCCATTATAAACAAACCAGTTCACGTGAGATTTGGGCGGAGAATGATGAAAAGAAAAAAATAGTTATTAAGAAAAGCAATGACAAAATTATTAAAAGCCAATCTGATGGCTATCAGCCATTATTAACAGGAGTGATTCGATTTGTTTGCCAAGAAAAAAATCATGGAGTGGATTTTGTGGTTACCTTCAAGGATGGAAAACAAAAAGAAGGGACATGGATCATCGAATAGCCAAGGCGGAATTTTACTTTCCGTCTTATTGGCTATTTTTCTATTTAGTTTCTTATTACTAAATTTAACAACAAGCTATCATCAAACAGCAGATTTAACAAAAAGAACGGAGCAGTTGTATGAAGCTAAGATCGCTAAAGAGCTTTTCTTAGCAGATTATCCAAAGTTGAAAAATAAAAATGGTGTATGGAAATTCAATAAAGGAGAGATCGCCTATGAGACAGAGGCGAATCGCTTAGTGATGAACGTGAAAATTAAAAAGAAAACATATCAATTTTTTGAAAAAAATAGAACATCAAATTCTTCGGATTGATATAGCCTTTGATATTACGCGAAAGAGAGAGAATACAGTGTGAAAGGTACTTTTACACCGAATTAGGAAATCGATGATAAAAGAAAGAAAGCGATTGATTAATTGGTGCATGTTCGCTAAAATAGAACAGGTATCGTGAGTGTTATATTAGTTTGTGAGGTGCAAGATGGATCCAGAGAAAATTGAGAAAGCTTTTTCATTGATGGAAGAAGCAGTTATCGTATTGCAACGTTCACTAGGAACTTCTTTTTTTGACGCTTACATCGAAAATACGGAGAACTTGGTCGACAATGCAAAAGTACGTGTCTTTGAAGAGCAACCAGATGCAGGTACTGTTGCAAGAGTAGAAGCATTATATCAAGAATTATTAGCATTGGATCTAGGGAAAGAAGATTGGCGAAAGCTAACCCAATTAATTTTACTTAAAGGTTCGAAAAATGAAGGATTACAACCCAATCATCAGTTAACACCTGACAGTATTGGTTTCCTATTTGTTTTCTTGATAGAACAACTAACAGTGAAAAAGGATCAGCCATTAGAAATTTTAGATATTACTGTCGGAATGGGAAATTTATTACTGACAACAGTGATCAATTTGCAGGCAGCAAATTATTCTGTTAAAGGAATTGGCGTGGATAACGACGAAACCTTACTAGCCATTGCTGCTTCAGATGGGTTGCTGATGGATGAAGAAATTAAGTTATTCCATCAAGATAGTTTGCAAGATTTATTAGTTGACCCTGTTGACTATGTGATCGGAGATTTGCCAGTCGGCTATTATCCAAATGATCAGCAAGCGGAAAAATTTGCGACTCATTCTGAGAAAGAGCATAGTTATGCGCATCATTTATTAATGGAACAAGCGATGAACTATGTGAAGCCAGATGGCTTTGGATTATTCTTAGTACCAAGTAATTTTCTTGAAACACAACAAGGGCCGTTGTTGCAAAAATGGTTGAAGGATGAAGTATTGCTTCAAGGAATTATCCAATTGCCAGACGAATTATTCCAATCTGAACATTCAAGGAAAAGTATTTTACTGTTACAAAAAAAAGGTGAGACGGCCGAACAGGTAGAAAAAGTATTGCTTGTTCATCTTCCTTCCCTAAAAGATCCTGCCCAAGTAACAGAGTTCTTTAAAAAATTCGAGGACTGGAAGTCTTCTAATTTATAAACTGCTCAATGGAGCAAAAAGTAATTTAATAACAAAGGAGAGTTAAAATGTCAAAAACAATTGCAATCAACGCAGGCAGTTCAAGCCTAAAATGGCAGCTTTATCAAATGCCTGAAGAATCAGTAATCGCTAAAGGAATCGTTGAACGAATCGGTTTAAATGATTCTATCTTCACTATCAAATACGGTGAAGGTGAAAAATTTGAACAAGTTCTTGATATCAAAGACCATGAAGTTGCCGTTCAAATGTTATTGGACCAATTACTTGAGTTGAAAATCATTGCATCCTTTGATGAAATCACTGGCGTAGGTCATCGTGTAGTAGCAGGCGGCGAATACTTCAAAGATTCTGTTTTGATTGATGACGATGTCTTGGCGAAAATTGAAGAGCTAAGTGAATTTGCGCCGTTGCATAATCCGGCAAATGCGATGGGAATTAAAGCATTCCGTCATATTTTACCGAATGTGACAAGTGTAGCTGTTTTTGATACGTCCTTCCATGCAACAATGCCTGCTGTTAATTATTTATACAGCATCCCTAAAGAGTACTATGATAAATACGCAGCTCGTAAATATGGTTTCCACGGAACGAGCCATCGCTATGTTTCTGAACGTGCAGCAGAGTTACTGGGCAAACCGATTGAAGAAACAAAAATCATCACTGCTCATATCGGTAATGGTGGTTCTGTAACTGCTGTCGAAGGTGGAAAATCAGTAGATACGTCAATGGGCTTCACTCCGTTAGCAGGTCTGACAATGGGCACTCGCGCAGGTGATATCGATGCTTCATTATTGCCATACTTGATGGAAAAAGCAGGTATCAAAGATATCAACGAAATGATTGATGTTCTAAATAAAAAGTCAGGTGTTTTGGGTCTAACCGGTATTTCAAGCGATATGCGTGATATCGAAAATGGCGCTGAAGAGGGCAATGCAGATGCCATCTTGGCTTTAGAAATTTATTGCGATCGCATCCGTAAATACATTGCGCAATATATCTCAGTGATGAATGGTGTTGATGCGATTGTCTTCACAGCTGGTGTGGGGGAAAATGCTGATCCTGTTCGCAGCATGGTCTTAGAAAATATGACGTGGTTCGGTATCGAAATTGATGAAGAGATCAATAAGAGTATCCACGGAAAAGAAGCAGAGCTATCCACTGAAAATTCTCGTGTGAAGGTTTTTGTAATTCCAACAGATGAAGAAGTTATGATTGCTCGTGATGTTGAACGCTTGAGTAAATAAACAATGAAGCCTTTACCGAAATAGGTAAAGGCTTTTTTTACTGCATAAATTCGGTTTGTTTTCATCATAAAAATGGAACTTACAATTCATACATTGCATCTTCAAAATTTCAACATACTATCGGAAATTTTTTTCGTCGACGAATGACACGATGCCCCTCTGCCTCAAGCATTTCCCTCTATTTTTCTATTCCTCCTGAGAATTTCGGGTTGATTTCTCCGTTCGCCTTTATTGTTCGCCAGTATGGCATTAAAATCCTTTTTTATCCTCGTTCATTACATAATCACCTCGCCTTTTTTTAAATAAATGAGTAATCCATAGTTTACCTACTATAAGAAGAAGCCGTAATGAGACGATTTATTTTCTTTTAAAAAAAGTTGGTACATTTCTATCTATCTTAGGAAAAGTCAACACAATCAATAACTCTTCAAAAGCAGAGAGCGTCGCAACAAACAACAGAAGCGAACCTAACAAATGGATAGGCAGAAAAAATAAGATTATTGGAGATATAAAAAGAAGACCTCCCGTTAATTTATTTAGATACGTATGTAAACTGGTGAATTGATGAAACCGAAAATAGCCGATCACATAAGAGAGACAACGAATCAGTAAGATCAGTAGCGCGCCTTTTAGGATAAATAGAGGCACTGTAAAAATCTCTATAACCTTGACTGTGACGGAAGCGAAGAAAATATGATCCGCCAAGCTATCTAGCCATGCGCCTAAAGGAGTAGTCCAATTCATTTTTCTTGCCAGCCATCCGTCCAAAAAATCTGTCATTCCAGTAAATAAATAGAGCGGAAGAAAAAGATTGTCTGCTATAAAAGGCAATGCTAACGCGATTAAAATACGAAGAAAAGTTATTATATTAGGTAAATAATACATGAGCAAACTCCTTGTTTTTTGCGGATCGTCTGTCTAGAAATTGAAAAATAAACACATTTATCGAAAGGAATTGACGAGGGGATTTGTGAATATAACTTAACTTTATCAAGTTCTTAGCTTTTTTGAAATCAAAATGAAATCGAAATGCAATAAACTTGTGCTATTTTTGTTAAAAAGGGTAAAGAGGAGACTGAAATGGCAACAACATTGATAATTGATCATCCGTGGAAAGAAAGTTTTAATCATGGTATTTTGAATCGATTGGTCGAAGGTCTTGAACAAGATCAGAAAATCTATCAAATAATTGATCTAAATAAAGACGGATTTGACCCGGTCATGAAGGAAGAAGAGCTGGCAGTTTATCAAAGCGGTTCTGTTTTAGATCCTTTAGTGTTGCATTATATGAATTTGTTACGTACAACAACACAGCTCGTTCTGGTTTTTCCAATTTGGTGGTACAGCTCGCCGGCTAGTTTAAAGGGGTTCCTTGACAAAGTGCTGCTAAATGAATTCGCTTTTTTTGATGGCGGGAATGGCATCCAGCCACTGTTATCGATTGAGTCAGTCGTTGTTTTTACTACATCTGATCAACCAACAGAGAGTCTAGAGCGTCGCTGCACTCGCAGTTATAAGCATCAATTGACGACAACGTTAGAGGACATAGGGTTGCGTAATATCTCTTGGCACCATTTGGGATCTCTAAAAAATTTGTCGCTTGAAGAACGTCAAGAGTACCTTGATTCAGTGTATAATAAATTATAAAAGAAATTGGATGTTCAAACAATGCACATCCGGTTTCTTTTTTTTGATGCTTGGGCTATCAATCGCTTAAAAATAATTTCGTTTATTTTTAGATAATGACTAAAAAATTGTGACTACAGTCGTCAATTCTGAAAGGACCATGCGTAAAGGAATGCTCAAAATCTCAAAAAAATTTATAAGTTTTCGACGCGGGCTCTCTAGTTAGCCTTGCGCCAGTCTCTTTTTATCGGTACACTAACTAAGGTGAAATAGGAATTTTTTTATTCGTGAAACGAATGAACACCACGACAATTAGAATCATTTTTCATTTTTTGGAAAATGTGTTCTTTTAAATGAACTAGGAGGACTTATTTTTTTATGGAAAACGAAAAAGGTACGCAGCCGAATAAAAACGACTGGTTTTTACGCTTCATCAAAGGAATGTTCATCGGCTCAGGATTTATTTTACCAGGTGTCAGCGGGGGTGCTTTGGCAGCAGTATTTGGTATTTATGAACGAATCATTTCATTTTTAGCCCATATCACAAAGAACTTTAAAGAAAATGTACTTTTCTTCATACCTGTGGGACTGGGTGGTCTGACAGGAGTATTCGTGTTATCGTTTGCGGTTAGCTTTTTGTTGGGTGAATTTGAAACAATTATGCTGTGGTTCTTTGTAGGATGTATTATCGGGACGATCCCAGCATTATGGAAAGAGGCTGGAAAAAAAGGCCGAGGAACAAAAGATTATGTTATTATTGCGGTTAGTTTTGTTTTAGGATTTTTATTTTTGTGGAAGGGATCGAGTCTCTTCGGAACAGTCGATCAAAACTTTTTTACTTGGATGATCGCAGGTGGTTTGATCGGCTTAGGCCTTATTGTCCCTGGACTTAGCCCATCTAATTTTTTGGTGTATATGGGTATGTATAAAGCAATGGCAGACGGGTTCAAAACAGTCGATATGGGTGTGATCCTTCCAATCAGCATCGGAGGATTAGTGACAGTCTTGAGTTTATCAAAAGTGATGGACTGGGTCTTCAGTCACTATTATGCCCCAATGTTTCATTTTATTTTAGGGATTGTATTCGCCTCTACGGTCATGATCGTACCAACAGATTATAGCGGGATCGGCTTCCTTGGATTCCTCGGTTGCGCAGTTCTCTGCCTTTTAGGAGCAGCTTTGGGCTGGTGGATGAGCCGCTTAGAAGAACGCTATGTTCCAGAGGATTAGAAAAAAATTAACATTTAGGCTTGCATTTTTGATGAGAAGTCTTTAATATGGTGTTAAGCATTTGGAATAGTAATAAATTTTATTGGCAGCAGAGAGTTGATTCACCGTCTGAAAGATCAACGCGCCCTCTGAGATTTATGAACCTACCAAAGTTGATTGTTGTGAAAATAGCACGCGACTCTAGCGTTATTGGAGCTGAAAGTTGGGTCAACAATGTTTGACCAAGCAAGGTGGTACCGCGAAATTATCCGTTTCGTCCTTACAAGTTGTAGGGATGGAACGGTTTTTTTTATTTTTATTTTAGGAGGATGCATGAATGACAAACTTACAAAAAGAAGATTTTTCAAAATGGTATTTACAAACAATCCAAAAGGCAGACTTGATGGATTATTCACCCGTTCGCGGCTGTATTATCTTTAAACCAGATGGCTGGGAATTATGGGAGCATATTCAAGAGGACTTTAACAAATACCTAAAAACACAAGATATTCGCAATGTCTATTTCCCAATGCTGATCCCTAAACATTTCTTGGAAAAAGAAGAAGAGCACGTAGAAGGATTTGCGCCAGAATTACCTTGGTTGACGAAAGTTGGCGATGAAGAGCTGGAAGAACCTTATGCCTTACGTCCGACATCTGAAACACTGATCGGTGATGCATTTTCTAACTGGATCAACTCTTACCGTGATCTTCCTTACGAAATCAATCAGTGGGCGAACGTTTTCCGTTGGGAGAAAAAAACGATGCCTTTCTTGCGTACATCAGAATTCTTATGGCAAGAAGGACATACGGCACATGAAACAGAAGAAAGCGCACGCGAACGGACAATGGGCGTTTTAGAAGCATATGCTACGTTGATCGAAGATACATTGGCAATCCCTGTGTATCGTGGACAAAAAACACCTTCTGAACGTTTTGCAGGTGCAGTAGACACTTATTCAGTTGAGGCAATGATGCGTGACGGAAAAGCCGTCCAAGCAGGAACGTCTCATTACCTTGGACAAAATTTTGCGGAAGCTTTCGATATTAAATTCTTGAATCGCAACAACGAACATGACCATGTGTATACGACTTCTTGGGGAATCTCAACACGTCTGATCGGCTCATTAATTATGGTTCATGGAGATGAACAAGGATTAGTATTGCCACCGAAAGTTGCACCAACACAAGTGATTTTGATCCCTGTTGGCCCTTGGCAAAAGAAACCTGAAATTCTTGATCGTCTGAAAGAATTAAAAGCATCCTTAGTTGAGAAAGGGTTACGTGTTCGAATTGATACTACGGACAATACACCTGGATATAAATTTAATGAATGGGAACTTAAAGGGGCGCCATTACGAATTGAATTTGGCCCGCGTGATCTTGAAAACAATCAAGCCGTTATCAAAATGCGTGATTTAGCGGACAAGGAATCTGTCTCTTTAGACGGCATCGAAGAACACATTGTTGCCCAATTGGATGTAATGCAAAAACGTTTATTCGAAAGCGCACAAAAACGTTATACAGCGAATGAACATACAGATATTGATACGTTAGATGATTTGAAAGCACATATCGAAAAATCGAAAGAAGCTGGGGAAACACCAGGATTCGTTTTAATCGGTTGGGATGGTACGGAAGAAACGGAAGCTAAGATCAAAGAAGAAACAGGCTTCACTACACGGAATATTCCATTTAACCCACCTGTTGAAAAAACAGTCGATATCGTGAATGGAAAGCCTGCGAAGCATACCGTTTGGATCGCACGCGCTTATTAATTTGAGGAAGTCCGCCACAGAATCACTTTTTATATAAATAAGTTTTTGCAATTACTGTTTTATCAATCAGCCACCAGTAAGCAGGACGGTAGGGAATTTGGTTTCCCAAAAAGGTTGATCTGTGCGGTTATATTCTTAGAGCCTGAACCTATCAAAGACATTTGATCGGTTCAGGCTTGTTTTTTTATTATCTTGAATTGCGTGGTTCCAAACTCAGTGGCATCCGCATCCAAAATATCTTCATTAAATAGAAGACATTCTTGTAAAATTACTTTTTCTTTACGGTAAAGGAAATTAAATGCTATTGTTTAATGAAGCAGTAAGGGAGGAGAATGAGAAATGAAAATCGTAGTGTTAGATGGCTATGCCTTAAATCCAGGGGATTTGGATTGGCAAGGCTTTGAGGCGTTTGGTGAAGTGACGGTCTATGATCGGACTTCTTTTACGGATAAACAGGAAATCATTGATCGAATCGGTGAAGCAGAAGCCATTCTTACGAATAAGACGCCAATTGACGAAGAAATTTTGTCTGCTGTTCCGAAACTAAAATATATCGGTGTAGTGGCGACAGGATATAACGTAGTCGATGTTGTTGCTGCCAGAAAACGGAACATTCCTGTGACCAATATCCCTTCCTATGGAACGGATGCCGTGGCACAGTTTACGTTTGCATTATTATTGGAGATCGCCAATCAAGTTGGTGTGCACAATGCTTCTGTTCAACAAGGAGAATGGCAGCGGAGTACAGATTTTACGTATCAAAAAACACCGTTAATGGAATTAAGAGGGAAAACGATCGGTTTGATAGGGTATGGGGAGATTGCTCAGGCCACTGCAACAATTGCGCATGCGTTTAATATGAAGGTTATTTACTGGAACCATCGTCCTAAAAAGGCTCAAGAGGATTGGGCGAAGCAAGTATCTATCGAAGAACTTTATCAGCAAGCCGATATCATTAGTTTGCATGTTCCTCAAACCTCAGAAACGGAAAAAATGATCAATCAAAAAACGATTGCCAGGATGAAAGAGGGCGTCATTTTATTAAATACGGCGCGCGGGGGTCTGTTAGATGAAGCTGCTGTTGCAGGCGCATTAAATAGAGGTCAAATTTTTGCGGCAGGTGTGGATGTCGTCTCAAAAGAACCAATGACAAAGGACAATCCGTTAATGTCTGCTAAAAATTGTATCATCACCCCCCATATCGCATGGCGTCCATTAGAAACAAGAGAGCGTTTGATGGAAATAGCCGTGGACAACTTTGCTGCTTATTTAGCAGGGAAAGAAAAAAATGTCGTAAATAAAGAAGGAGCCTGATGACACACATCGGGCTCCTTTCCTGATTATTTAAATAAGTGATCAATCGTGTCAAAATCTTCAGTTGTTAATCGAATGTCCACGGCTTTTGCATTCGCTTCAACTTGTTCAGGTTGTTTTGCGCCGGGGATAATGACACTAATTTGTGGATGCTTCATGTACCACGCTAGAATTAATTGTGCTACAGTGGCATCATAATTTTTGGCGATTGGCTTTAACTGATCCACTTTACCGACGATTTTTTCAAAACGCTCACCGGTGAAATCGGGCCTCTGGCTCCGTCGATCTGACGCGTCAAAGCGATCTTCTTTCTTATATTTTCCAGTAAGTAAACCAGAAGCGAGAGGAAAATATGGAACAAAACTGATCCTCTTTTCTTTCAGGTAAGGGAAGAGGTCTTTTTCATGTTCACGATGAATCAAATTGAACTGCTCTTCGACAACATCGACATAGCCTTCCTGATTGGCCTCTTTAAGTTGTTCTAGTGAAAAATTTGAAACACCGATTGCACGGATTTTTCCTTCTTCCTTCAGCTCGTGCAGCGCGGCGATAGCCTCGTTTTTAGGTGTGGCTTCATCTGGAAAATGAATATAAAAAATATCGATATATTCTGTTTGTAGCCTTTTTAACGCGTCCTCTACGGATTGTTTAAGAAATTGTGGAGAATTATTAAAGGCATAGTTATTTTCAGGATCGTGAGCGGCCTTAGTCGCTATGATGATGCGAGAACGATCAAACTCTGGCTCTTGTAAAACCTCGCCAATCAATTCCTCAGAACGACCATAGCCATAGGCATAAGCTGTATCCAGCAACGTGATTCCATTATTGATGGCTGTCCGTATGACTTTTTTTCCAGTTTCATCATTTAAGTTAGGGAAAAGATTGTGTCCACCAACTGCATTTGTGCCCAATCCCAGATCACTGGCATAAACACGTGATTTTCCGATTCGTACATCCGTCATAAAACATTCGCTCCTTTTATCTATCACTCAAAAATAAGTGATTATTTTCCAAGTGTAGTTTAAAGTTTAAAAAAAAGCGACTATTCTATTTCGATGAATACTTCAATGAAACGAACACGTAAATAGAGCCATGACAATTCCCTGTCATGGCTCTGTTTGTTAACGGAATAACTGATCAATTTTTTCAAAATCATCGACAGAAAGGTGAATATCCACTGCCATTGCGTTTGCCTCGACTTGTTCTGGTCGTTTTGCTCCTGGAATGACCACGTCAATATGCGGGTGCTTCATATACCAAGCCAATACTAATTGGGTAACCGTCGCGTCATAATTTTTGGCAATGGGTTTCAATTGATCTACTTTTTTGATGATCTCTTTAAAGCGTTCTCCTTTAAAGTCAGGATTTTTACTACGAAGATCGCTTTCCTCGAAGGCTGTTTCCTCGCTGTATTTTCCAGTCAACAAACCTGAATCTAGCGGATAATAAGGGACAAAGCTGATCGTATGCTCGTTCAAGTATGGGAAAAGCTCTTTTTCGTGTTCTCGATGAATCAGGCTGAAACGTTCTTCGACAATATCCACATAGCCATCTTTATTCGCTTCTTTTAACTGTTCCAAAGAAAAATTGGAGACACCGATCGCGCGAATTTTTCCTTCTTCTTTCAATTTATGCAAAGCTGCGACTGCCTCGTTTTTTGGAGTAGTTTCGTCAGGAAAATGGATGTAAAAAATATCGATATAGTCTGTTTGCAATCGTTCTAATGCCGCTTCGACAGCATGACGTAAAAATTCGGGTGAATTATTAAATTTCCCATCTTGCTGCATATCGTGGGCAGCTTTTGTAGCGATAATGACACGTGAACGATCGAATTCCGGTTCCTGTAGCACTTCGCCAATTAGTTCTTCTGAACGCCCGCGTCCGTATGAGAAAGCCGTGTCCAATAGTGTGATTCCGTTATGGATAGCGGTCCGAACGACTTCTTTTCCAATATCGTCGGTCAGGTTTGGATAAAGGTTGTGGCCTCCAACGGCATTCGTCCCTAATCCTAAGGCACTTGCATAAACTTGTGATTTTCCAATTCGCACATCTGTCATAGTACATTTTCCCCTTTCTGTGTTTCGCAATAAAAAAATGATGCTTCTTTCCAAGTTTAAAATAAAGAGCGGGAAAAAGCGACTCCTCTTTTCACTTTTCAGATATCATTGGAAAATCACTTGACTTTCAAGCCTTTTTTTAGTAGCTTAGGAAGAGATAAAAACATCAATGAAACATCTACGAAGGAACTAGTAAATTACGAGATAACGTACAGAAAAAATTGCCTTGGCTGAAAGCAATTTCGTGATAAGTAATTGAAAGACAGTCTGGAGATGAGCGTGTGCAAAGCCGCTCCGTAAAGCAAGCGTTAATTGCCAGAGAAAAAGAGTAAAACTCTTTTAAAAAAATAGGTGGTACCGCGACGATTTTCGCCCTTGTTCATAGGAACAAGGGCTTTTTTTGTATTTTTGCGATATCAAGAAAAAGGAGATAAACCATGAGTTATCAGCGACCAAAAGGGACCAATGATATTTTACCGGGAGAAAGTGAAAAGTGGCAATTTGTCGAAGAGACTGCCCGCTTAGTATTCAACGATTATCAGTACCAAGAGATTCGTACGCCGATTTTTGAACACTACGAAGTAATTGCCCGCAGTGTGGGGGATACTACGGATATCGTTTCTAAGGAAATGTACGACTTCTATGACAAGGGTGATCGGCATGTAACTCTTCGTCCTGAAGGAACAGCTCCTATCGTACGTGCGTACGTTGAAAACAAGTTGTTTGGACCGGAATTCAAGAAACCATACAAGGTTTATTATACTGGACCGATGTTCCGCTATGAACGGCCGCAAAAAGGACGATTGCGTCAATTTCATCAGATTGGTGTCGAAGCGTTTGGCAGTGAAAATCCAAGTCTTGACGTAGAAGTAATGGCAATGGCGATGGATTTCTTTAAGCAACTAGGCATCTACCAGTTGCGATTAGTAATCAATACTCTAGGAGATCAAGAAACACGGACCAATTATCGTCAAGCTTTAATCGCCTATCTTGAAGCGCATGAAGAAGAGCTAAGTGAAGATTCACGTCGTCGCTTGCATGAAAATCCGTTGCGGGTTTTAGATAGTAAAGATCGTAAAGACCAGCCGATCGTTGCGGATGCTCCAAGTATTTTGGATTATTTAAGCGAGTATGCGAAAGAATACTTTGAAGGTGTCACAAAAACCTTGGAGTATTTGAACATTTCATATGAAATCGATCACCGAATGGTTCGAGGCTTGGATTATTATAACCATACGATTTTTGAAATTATGAGTGACGCACCAGGGATGGGAGCGCAAACGACGATTTGTGGCGGGGGTCGTTATGATGGCCTCGTTGAGGAGCTTGGCGGGCCAGAGACACCTGGAATTGGGTTTGCGATGGGAATCGAACGCATTTTATTGACTCTAGAACAAGAAGAAGTGATGATTCCAAGTGCCGCAAGTCTCGACGCTTATGTCGTGGGTCTTGGAGATGTGACAAACTTAGAAGCCCTAAAAGTGGTTCAAGCGATTCGCGGATTTGGTTTTTCAGCCGATCGTGATTTCATGGGACGCAAAGCGAAAGCACAATTTAAGACTGCTGATAAAGAAGGGGCAAAACTTGTTTTAACCTTAGGGGAAGATGAATTAGCTAAAGGCGTGATCAATGTAAAAGATTCAGCTACTCGTGAGGAAAAGGCCTTTCCATTGGCTGATCTGTACGACGGCTTTGCAGCAATCTATGACGAAATGACGATGCCGAAAATTGATTAAAACGGAATAAATCCTACTGATAAAAAAGGTAGATTACTTAAAAAATGGAGGAATGGAAAAATGGCTAGACGTACTGTCTATTGCGGGCGCGTGTCCGAAGAGTATTTGGATCAAAAAGTGACATTAAAAGGGTGGGTACAAAAACGCCGAGATTTAGGCGGACTGATCTTTATCGATCTGCGAGACCGTGAAGGAATCGTCCAAGTGGTCTTTAATCCTGAAGAATCGAAAACAGCATGGGAGGTTGCGGATCAATGCCGCAGCGAATTCGTTGTTGAAATTACCGGAACGGTGATCCGACGGGATGCAGGTGCGGTAAACAAAAAAATGAGCACGGGCGACTTTGAAGTGAAGGGTGAAGAAATCACTATTTTAAATAGTGCGAAAACACCGCCATTTTCAATTGAAGATGACCAAAATATCAGTGACGAAGTCCGTTTGAAATATCGTTATATGGATTTACGTCGTCCGAAGATGACACAAAACTTGATGATGCGTCACCGTTTGACACAATCGGTTCGTCGTTTCTTAGATAACAATGATTTCTTAGATATTGAAACACCTTATTTAGCTAAATCAACGCCAGAAGGTGCTCGGGACTATTTGGTTCCTTCACGTGTTCACCCAGGACATTTCTATGCGTTGCCGCAATCACCGCAAATTTTAAAACAATTATTGATGACTGCTGGATTTGACCGTTACTATCAAATCGTTCGCTGCTTCCGTGATGAAGATCTACGTGGCGACCGTCAGCCAGAATTTACACAAATCGATATTGAAACGAGCTTTTTAACGGCTGAAGAAATTCAAGAATACACCGAAGCAATGATCGCACAAGTCATGAAGGATGTACGTGGGGTTGAAGTGACGTTGCCATTCCCACGGATCACTTGGGATGAAGCGATGGAACGCTATGGCTCAGATAAACCAGATACGCGTTTCGATATGGAATTGATCGATGTGACAGATATTGCCTCTGCCACTGATTTCAAAGTATTCCGCATGGCTTCTGATAATGGCGGCGTGGTTAAAGCATTGAACGCAAAAGGTGCTGCCGATAAATATTCTCGAAAAGAATTGGATCGCTTGGGTCAGTTCGTTGGTCAATTTGGTGCGAAGGGATTGGCATGGATCAAAGTAGACGAGAACGGTGAATTAACTGGACCGATCGCGAAATTCATGGGCGGTGTCAGTGAAGACTTGAAGAAAGCGACAAATGCTGAAGCTGGCGACGTATTGATGTTCGCTGCCGACCAATTCTTAACTGCTGTAACTGCTCTAGGTGCGGTTCGTTCAAAAGTTGGTAAGGAACTTGGTTTGATCGATGAAGACCGTTTCGATTATTTATGGGTCGTTGATTGGCCGCAATTTGAATTTGATCAAGAATTGGGTCGTTATGTGTCTGCCCATCATCCATTTACGATGCCAATGGAAAAGGATATTGAGAACTTAAAAGATCATCCTGAAAAAGTATACGCACAGGCCTACGACATTGTCTTGAACGGGTACGAATTGGGCGGTGGTTCATTGCGTATCAATACACGTGAATTACAGGAGCAAGTCTTTGAGACTTTAGGCTTCACTCGCGAAAGTGCCAATGAACAATTCGGCTTCTTATTGGAATCACTAGATTATGGGTTCCCTCCAATCGGCGGGATCGCCCTTGGTTTGGACCGCTTTGCTATGTTGTTGGCTGGCGAAGACAATATTCGTGAAGTCATTGCCTTTCCTAAGAATGGTAAAGCAGCAGACCCAATGTCAGATGCACCAAGTACCGTATCTCCATTACAGCTTTATGAGTTAAGTATCGATGTGACTAAAATAGAAGAGTAACCAGCTGAATCCTGTGTTTAAGCGAGCAAATTCAGCTCTAAAGAGGGCCGATGTTCTATAAAAACTGGATAATCAAGCAGTAACTCTAAGAAAATACTAAGAGAAGCACCTGCCTTTATGGTAGGTGCTTTCTTTTTTTCATGAAAATACGTATAATGTGAGTGAAATTTTGAAATGAGGCGGACATGACATGATGAAAAAGAAGATAGAGGAGTGGCCTCACCACGATTACGCCACCCGCTTATCTGTCGCAGTAGTTTATGCATTTTTAGCGGCGATAGCCGTAAACTTTTTTTACCAACCAGGACACATCTATTCAAGTGGAGCAACTGGTTTTGCTCAAATATTGACAACTTTATCGCATCGTGTAGTTGGCTTCACCGTACCAGTATCTGTCACATTATTCTTGATCAACGTGCCGTTGTTTTTCTTGGCTTGGTTTAAAATCGGTCACAAATTTACGATATTTACGTTTATAACCGTTTTTTTAACCTCGTTTTTCATTCACATTATTCCAGAAACGACCCTAACAACAGACCCAATCATCTGTGCGATTTTTGGGGGAGCAATTATGGGCGTGGGAATCGGTTTTGCCTTAAAAAACGGATTGTCTTCTGGCGGATTGGATATTTTGAGTATCACCATTCGCAAAAGAACGGGAACTTCTGTCGGTTCGATTTCTATTATTTTCAATGTAATGATCATGCTGATGGCTGGAATTTTGTTTAGCTGGCAATACATGTTTTATTCTGCTTTAGCAATCTTTATGAGTGGGAAACTAACAGATGCCCTTTATACGAAGCAGCGGAAAATGCAAGTCATGATCGTCACAAAATGTCCAGAACGAGTGATCAATGGTATTCAAGATCAAATGCGTCGCGGAATTACAATAATCAATGAAGCTGAAGGTGCTTATAAGCATGACAAGCAGACCGTCTTATTTACGGTCGTGACTCGTTTTGAATTGCCCTTATTAGAAGCAATCATGCGCGAGAGTGATCCAGCTGCGTTCGTAAGTATCTCAGAGAACGTTCGAATCATGGGGCGTTTTTACGAGGAGACAATGGATTAAAAAGTTGAGACAGCCGTCTCAGCTTTTTTTGTCAGCGTTGCTGGTTGCAGTTGATAACAGTTGACATGAGTATAAGACTATTGGCACTATGAGAACATAATAAATCAGGCAGTCTAAAAAGTAGTCAACGTAGGCAAATGAGTAATTGATCGTTTAGAAGAACACTCAATGCAAAAGATATTCTCATCAACATTTTTCAATCTAAAAACTAAAATATTTAGGAAATGCTTTTTTTATTGAGAAATTGTTGCAGTTTGTTTGATTTATACGTATAGTTAGTTTGATATTCTATAGTAAAGTTGGAAAGTAAAAATATGGGAAAAAGACTAGAGCATAGCCGTTATATTACTGGTTTCGATGGCATCCGTTCCTTAGCAGTAATTGGCGTAATTTTATATCATTTGATGCCCGCTCAAATGCGTGGCGGATACTTAGGAGTTCCTGTTTTTTTTGTAGTTTCAGGATACTTGATTACCGATTTATTAATTCAAGAATGGAAACAAACCGGGAAAGTCGATATCAAGCAATTTTACTATCGACGAATGAAACGGTTGTATCCGGCATTGGTAACTATGTTGATCGGGGCTTCGGCCTACATCACCTTGTTTCAACGTAATTTGCTGAATAATTTACGGGGAAATGTCATCAGCAGTTTATTTTATGTAAATAACTGGTGGCAGATCAATCATGGAATGTCTTACTTTGATCGCTTTTCAGGGGAATCACCATTCACCCATATCTGGTCCTTGGCGGTTGAAACACAAAATTATATATTTTGGCCGATCATTTTTGTCCTATTGATGAAGTTTGTAAAAAATAAAGGGAAAGTATTTCTTGGTATTGTTGGAGCAGCGATCTTTTCAGCGATTTTGATGGCTATCCTATACGTACCTGGACAAGATCCTACACGTGTTTATTACGGGACAGACACACGTTTGTTCTCCATTTTATTAGGTGGAGCTTTGGCGTTCATTTGGCCTAGTACACGGTTGAAGGCGAGAATCCCTTCACAAGCGAAGCGAATATTAAATGGGATCGGATTTGGCTCTTTACTACTATTGATCCTAGCGTTCTTATTCTTAAGAGATGATTTGTCTTTTGTGTATTACGGCGGAATGTTTCTCGTCAGTTTACTAAGCGTTTTGCTAGTTGCTATTACGGCGCATCCTGGCGCAAGTTGGAATCGCTGGCTGACAAATCCAGTCTTTACTTGGATTGGGAAGCGCAGCTACGGCATTTATTTGTACCAATTTCCAGTGATGATTTTTTATGAAGCGAAAGTAAATGTAGCCAATCATACATTTTTGCACACGATTATGGAAGTCATCCTGATTCTTTTCGTTACAGAGCTTTCGTATCGCTATGTAGAAAAACCGTTGCGTACCTTTAATTATCGCAAGACGTTTGTTTCATTAAAACGCTCGTTTGGGGCACCAATCAAGAGTCGTAGAAAAATCGGTTTTGTCTTTTCTAGTTTGATTGCTTTGATTGCAGTTGTTGGTATGATTATCGCGCCGACAAACAGAGTAGATGCGAACCAAGAGGCACTGCAAAAGCAAATTGAACAGAATAAACAGGCAGCTAATAAAACAGAAGGTTCTTCTGAGCAACAGGACTCAAGTGGAACCGATCAGACACAAGGGTCTACCAGCAGTTCTGAAATCCCTACAAGCTTGGCAGACAAATATAGTCTTAGTCAACGTGAAGTAACGAAGGCGAAGAATCTAAAGGTCACGGCTTTTGGGGATTCCGTCCTATTGGCCGGCTCAAAAGGACTTACAGAGATATTTCCTAAAATGGTGGTTGACGGTGAAGTTGGCCGACAGTTGAAAGACAGCCCGCCATTGTTGCAGGCCTTGAAGGATAAAGGCGAACTGCATGACACGATTTTATTGAGTTTAGGGACAAATGGTGCGTTTAACAGCGATGATTTTGCTCAAATAATGAACGTACTAGGTGAAAAACATCAAGTCTTTGTTATCAACACGCATGTTCCGACACGACGTTGGCAAAATGATGTAAATGCAAACTTAGAGGCTGCGGCTAAAACGTATAAAAATGTTCACTTGATTGATTGGTATGATTTTAGTAATAATCATCCAGACTGGTTTTATGACGATCAAGTCCATCCGAATGAAACAGGTTCGATCCATTATTGTCATCTGATTACAAAAGAATTGTTAAAAGGCGAGTAAGAAGCAACAACAAACAAGGTTCGTCCGTCAGTTATCAGACGGACGTCTTAATTTTGCTTGAGAAGATAGAAGAATCTTGAGAAAGCCAAAAAGAGCCCTGTAATTCACACACGTTTTTCTCGTGTACAAATTACAGGGTCTTTTTTGATCATAGGACATTTTTTGTTTGATTGTCTATTAGGTATTTATCTTTTTGTTTACGTGGTAATTTTTTGAACGCTGCTTCTGCTTTTGTGGCTTCACTCCGTGTATCAAAACGTTCGGCGTGAATCATCTTCACAGGACGCCGACTTTGGGGGTGGGTGTATTTTGCCCCTGTTCCATTATTGTGCTCGGCTAAGCGGCGTGTTAAATCAGTGGTGTACCCGCCATAAAAACTATGGTCTTTGCAAAGTAATACGTAGAAAAATTGATCAGTTGCCATAAAGCATCTCCTGTAAGTCCGCAGAGTAGCTGCCGGAATGGTCATAAGTATATAATGGTGGAAGGAATCGCAAGCCTTCACTCTTTCCATCCTTAATGCCTTCAATGAGGAGTGTATTGGCCTCTTTGCCTGGCTTGGGATAAACAAATTGAATCCTTTTTGGTGCAATGCGATGGGTACGCAGGCAGTCGATAATTTCTAAGAATCGATCTGGACGATGGACCATTGAAAAACGACCATTCATTTTTAATAATTTTGCTGAAACAGCGACAACATCGTCTAAAGTTGCGTGAATCTCATGACGAGCGATAGCTAAATGGGGGTTGGGGTTCTTTTGACTAGTCGGCAGCTCTTTGAAATAAGGCGGGTTGCAGACAACAAGATCCGCAGAATCTGCTTTAATCCGATCGAACGTATTTTTTAAATCCAATTCGTACATAGTCAATTGGCTTTCCAAATGGTTTAATTGAATACTTCGTTGTCCCATATCGGCAAGTCGAGGCTGCAATTCAATTTGATCAATGTGCGCAGTTGTTTTTCGGCTCAAAAAAAGGCCGACCGCACCGTTTCCAGCACAAAGATCCACGATCTTGCCTCGTTTTGGAACACGAGCAAAATTTGCCAGCAAAACGGCGTCAATGGAAAAAGAGAAGACTTCTGAGCTTTGGATAATTTGGATGTCTTCCGCATAAAGTTGATCGATTCGTTCGCCTTTTTTTAACAATTTCTTTTGCCCCCTTAAAAAAATCATACTGATGTATTATACTACGTTTAGTTAGTTAACTGAAAGGAAGAAAAAATGTTTTTTAAATTTATCCGTGTCATCGTACGAGTTCTCTTGGCGATTGTTAATGGGAACGCTCACTATCAAAATCGAGAAAAATTACCCGAGGGAAACTATATCTTAGTAGCCCCTCACAGAACGTGGTGGGACCCATTTTATTTGGCTCTTGGTGCTTCGCCAAAACAGTTCAGCTTTTTAGCGAAAGCGGAACTATTTAAGAATCCTGTTATACGCTTCATCTTGGTTCATTTGAATGCTTTTCCTGTGGACCGCGACAAGCCAGGGCCTAGTGTCGTTAAAAAACCTGTCAAGATGTTGAAGGATTCTGACAAGAGCCTGATCATGTTTCCAAGCGGAACGCGGCACTCTTCGGAATTAAAGGGAGGCATGGCTTTGATTTCCCGTTTGTCTAAGAAGCCTATTGTTCCTTCTGTTTATCAGGGACCGACTAAATTTTCCCATCTATTCAAACGGACGCCCGTAATCATTCGATATGGAGATCCTATTGATATCTCTGATATTAAAAAAATGGATAAGGCTGGTTTAGCAGAGGTTGAGCGGCGCGTTCAAGGCGCCTTTAACCAACTAGATGAGGAGATCGATCCAACGTATAAATATGTTGCAAAAGAAAAAAGCGCAGACTGATTCTGTGTATGGCTTCATAAAAACAGGTTCCACGCTCAACTGTAGAGTGTGGAACCTGTTTTTTTCTTTAGCCAAATAACGGAACAATCCACGACGTCCAAATCCAGCTAATGGGCATCACCAAAAGCATTGCTGGAATCATATCGGCTGTAGGAAACATTTTAACCTTGATCATGCGAAATCCTGTTGCGAGCATTAAAAATCCTCCACAAGCCTTAAAATCTAAGATCATGGACGGCGTTGTCAATGGAAAGATAAAAACCGCGATAAGAAACAGAAAGAAAAAAATAATAAATTGAGGAATGGCGATTACTGCAACGACGTAACCGATGTTGCAGGCAAAAATTGCTGCGGTGAATAAATCCAAAATCGATTTTGCAATGAGGATCGTGGGGTCTCCTGTCATCCCTTCAGTCAAACTGCCAAAAATACCCGTCCCGCTTGCGCAAAAAAGGACAATGATCGTAACGAGTGTTCCCATAAATTCATCCTGTGAAAGAAGTAAATCTTTTTGCGGGAATCGTGCGATCGGTTTTTGCATCAGAGCGGCAGCGTCATTGACCCTTTGATTGAAATGTAAGAGAAGTCCTAATGAGGTTCCTAATATAATAGCTAAAATCACAGCAGGCATATTCGCCATTTGGCTTATGCTGGGAATTCCCATAGCCATTGAACAAACACCAAAAATCAAAGTGATTTGCTTTTTAAAATCTTCAGAAAGCAGATGTCCTAAAAAACCCCCCAAGACTCCGCCAATAATAATAGAGAGCGAATTAATGATAATACCAACAGGCACAACGTTTCCTCCTTTTTTATTCGACACTTCATTTATCGTATCGTAAAACACGTTGAAGAGAAAGTCTTTTATAGTGTGACCTTCACTCGCCAAGCAGAAAAAAAAGGGAAATCATGTTATACTTTTGGGAAGGACTTTATTAGAAAAAGGGTGGATCAATGAAAATTTTGCATACTGCGGATTGGCACATAGGAAAAAAATTGCATGGCTATGACTTGTTGTCAGACCAAGCATATATTCTTGATCAAATAAAAAAAATCGCACAGGAAGAAGCAGTAGATGCTATTGTGATCGCAGGGGATTTGTACGATCGTTCTGTTCCTTCAGAGGACAGTGTACGGTTATTAAATCAAACGATTGCTGAGTGGAATTTAACGGAACAATTTCCGCTACTAGCGATCTCTGGGAATCATGATAGTGCCACGAGACTAGCAACGGGTGCGCCTTGGTTCAATCAAGCAAACTTTCATTTACATACGCGATTACAGGAAGGGCTACTTCCGATCGAGATAGGCAATACTCAGTTCTATTTGCTTCCATACTTTGAACCCGTGGATGCCCGCATCTATTTTGAAGATTCAAGCATTCGGACGATTCAAGAGGCAATGCCAAAGGTAATGCAGGAAATAGTCAAAAGTTTTGATCCAAGCAAAAAACAGATACTTGTAAGCCACTTTTTTGTTGCAGGAAGCAGTAAGACCGATTCTGAGACAAAGATCGAAGTGGGCGGACTTGATGGAATCAATGGGCAATTATTGTCGGACTTTGATTATGTTGCATTGGGACACTTACATGGAAAAGATGCCTTAAAAATGCCGAATGCGCGATATAGTGGTTCGCCTTTAAAATATTCGTTGTCAGAAAAAGACCAGACGAAGGGTGTTTGGATCTTAGATACAGAAACGCTGGCGTTCTCCTTTCGGGAATTGTCGCCGCTTCATGAAATTAAAGAGCTGCAAGCCGATTTTGCAACATTGCTCGATCCGGCGTTCTATTCAACGATTAACCGTGAAGATTATCTTTCTATTCTGTTGGAAGATCGAGCCGTGATCCCGAATTTAATGAATCAATTGAGGCAGGTATATCCACGGATCATTCAAGTAGAACGGGCGAATGGATTTGAAAATGAAAGTCAGACACGTTTAAAAGTAAAAAATATTAAAGAAAAATCCCCAATAGAATTAACGAAGGATTTCTTCACAGAAGTCTCACAAAATGACTTAACAACACAACAAAAGTCCTGGATCGAAGAAGGCTTGCATACCGTACTTAAAAAAGGAGGCGAGGAATAATGCTTCCCAAAAAGATTATTATGGAAAATTTCGGCCCCTTCCTTCATGAAGAAGTAAATTTTGAAGAAATGACAGAAGCGCCTTTGTTTTTGATCAGTGGAAAAACAGGTGCCGGAAAAACCACCATTTTTGATGCCATAACCTTTGCTTTGTATGGAGACGCCTCAGGGGGAATACGTTCATCTAATGAGATTCGTTCTTCCTTTGCGGAGCCTACGGAAGAAACCCGCGTTCAATTTATTTTTGAACACCAGGGAAGAAGCTATGCCATCGAGCGGTGGCCAAAGCAGACTTTAGCAAAGAAAAACGGCAAGGGTGAAACGACTAAAAATCAAAAGGTTCAGCTCAGTATTTTTGACGATACTGGAAAAGAAGCGGAAACCTATACAAAAGTAGATGCCGTGAACGAAGTGATTTATCAGATTTTACATTTGCAAAAAGATCAATTTCGCCAAATCGTCATGCTTCCTCAAGGAGAATTCCGAACCTTTTTAAATGCGAACAGCACAGAAAAAGAGGCCGTTTTGCGTAGTTTGTTTGGAACGAATGTGTATCGACAGTTTACAGAGAATTTGAAACTCAAAAAGGCAGAATTGGAAAAAGGGGTTAGTGAGCTGACCACTAGGATCGATCAGCTATTCCAACAGGTCTTAGCTGAAAAAGGGGCAACCTATGAAGAGTCATTGATTTTTGCTGAGGGCTATCTCTCTGAGGAGGCGCAGGCCTTAACACAAAAAAAAGAGGCGCTTGTTGAAAAACAGACACAGCAAAAAACGCTGCTGTCGCAAGTTCAAAAAGCAGAAAAGGTGTCTGAAAGTTTCAAATCGTATCGCCAGACCCAAGAGCAGCTGCAAGAAGTGGAAGCAGACTTACCCGAGAATGAATTAAGAAAGCGGCGATTGAGTGAAACAAAAGAAATCGAGAAGCTGCGTCCAACCTATGACCGCATACAAGAATTACTCAAAATCCAAGCGCAGCAAACGATTGAAGAAAATGAAAATAAACGGCTTTCTGAAGAATTAGTAAGCAAATCTACACGTTGTCAAAAGCAATCGGACCTGTTTGAAGAACAGCGCTCCGATTGGCAAGCAAAAGAAAAAGAATTGCAAAGTTTAGAATCCTTCTTGCCTCTGGTTCGACAAAAGGAAGAATTGGTCAAACAAAAAAATGATTTGATCCAAAAGCTAGCACAGCAACAGGAGCAATTAGCGCGACTAAATCAGGAAATCACGAGGCAGCTAGATAAGCAAGCAACATTGAAAGAAAAGCAAAACAGCGAAAATTTTTGGCAAGAGCGACGGTATGAAGAACTGCAATTTCAACAAAAAATTGCGGAGTTAAAAGAATCAGCTAAACATATCTTTGAGCAGCAAGAAGCGGAAGAATCCCAACAGATCGAATTAGCTCAATTAGTAGAAAAAGTCAGCAGTACAAGCAACCAGCTGACGAGTGAAACAGCAGAATATAAAAAATTAAAGAGCCAATGGGCTTCAGCAGAGATCGCTCGTTTAAGCATGGACCTTCTGCCGGGAGAGCCTTGTCCTGTATGCGGATCAAAAGAGCATCCGAATCCGGCACAGCATAAAGAATTAACACTAGATAACTTAGGGAAATTACAGGTAGCACTTGAAACGCAAGAAGCTCGTTTAAAACAATTAGAGCTGATAAGGGAGCAAACTGAAGCTCGTTATGAGCTTTCAATGACTGCTTTCGATACTCTGCAAGCCGCTCGTTTGTCTGAACAACAGTCATTATTAGAGAAAATAAAACGTGTTCAAAGAGATTTTGAAACTTATTACCAGAAAAAGGTTGCTGCAGAACTTGAACCGATCCTTCAATTTCTTGAGGAGCGACAAAATGAAACAGCAGACGCATTGGCAGAAATTTCAAAAGCCAATCAAGATATGCAAGAGTTGGCAGTAGGTCTTGAAAAAAATGAAACTGAAAAGCATGCATTTGAAACGAGTATCCACGTACTTCAAGGAGAAAATCAACGTATAGAAGGGCGTTTAGCCAGCGTAGATGAGCAAACAAAAGAGTGGGAAGTTGCGGCTTTAGAAGCTCGTATCTCTGATCTGAAGCAGCGTGTAGAGGAGTACCACGGGCAATTAGACGCTCATCAGGCGTTAGTAAAAGAGGTCGAACAGAAGCGCATTCGTTTGCACGAACAGCAAAGGTTTTTAGAAAAACAACAGCAGGACTCGGCCAAAACTCTTGAGAGCTATCAAACGTCGTTAAACAGTCAATTGGCTGAAAAAGGCTTAACGATCGATCAAGTGAAGCAGCCACCCGCGAATGTCTCTCTGCTGGAGCAGGAGATCAGTGATTTTGAACAACGAGTGCTTGTTCTGAGGGATCGTCAGAAACAGTTGGAAGAGACGTTACAAGGGCAGGTTGAACCGGATATGGAACAACTCAAAAAACTGTTGACCGAAAGTGATGCAGAAGTTGCGTTGTATCAGCAACAGTACTATGCTAAAGAGAATCAGTTAATGCAGCAGCGTGATTTAGTGACAAAAATCAAGAGTCTTCAGGAACAAAGTAAGGACAAGTTAACGGATTTAAGTCAAATTATTCAGTTGTATCAAACGATGAATGGGGACAATCCTCAAAAAATCAGTTTGGAGCGCTATGTATTGCAGTGGTATTTAGCAGAAGTATTAAAAAATGCCAATCAGCAATTAAAGCAGCTGACAAAAGGGCGTTATCAGTTTGAACTAAAACAAGAAACGGGACGCTCTAAAGGGAATACCGGATTAGAAATCAATGTATACGATGATAATGCAGGGGCGACTCGCAGTTCTCACACATTATCTGGAGGAGAGAGTTTTATTGCCGCATTGTCATTGGCATTAGGATTAGCCGAAGTGATCCAAAATCAAGCAGGCGGAGTAGCAATTGAGGCTTTGTTTATTGATGAAGGGTTTGGCTCGTTAGATGAAGAGGCATTAGAAATGGCAATGGAAGCCTTAGAAGGAATAGAAAGTGCAGGGCGTATGATCGGTATCATCAGTCATGTACGAGAATTAAAAGAACGTATTCCGCAGCAAATTGTGGTGGAAACTAGCGGGACGGGACGCAGCAGTATTCGTTACCAGCTAGAAGGATGGAGTGAAGCGTAAATGAGATGGAGTATTCCAGAAAAAGTGATCGAACGCGGCAGAACTTACTTGAAGGAAGGTCGGGTCTTGTCTGTAGAGGCAGATCCCGCTCGTCGTGTTTGGCATGGTGAAGTATTAGGCAGTGAACTTTATCTGGTTGATTTAGATGGCAGTGGAAAAGAAAATGATATTTGTGCATGTCCTTATTGGGAAGAGCATGGCTATTGCAAGCACACGGTAGCTGTGGAATTGTATTTGCGGGAAAAAGGATTGTCACGAGTAATCAAACCTGAAAGTGTACTACCTAAAAAAATGGAGAGCAGTGTTTCTTTTGCGGATCTCCTAAATCAAGGGTTTTCCCGATTAGAGAAGGAAGCAGAACCTTTGCGTTCATTATTTGTGGAATTCGTGGTAGAAGCGATTCCGACAAATCCGTACCATCCTGAATTGGATGTTTTAGCAGTTTCACTAAGAATTGGAAGTAATTTGAATAAGCGGAGCTACATCGTTAAGAATTTATATGAGTTTCTTCATGCGTACCAAACGGATTCCGTATACACCGTAAATAAACAGTACCGTTTCCAAATCGAAGCGGGCGCTTTTGATCCAAAATGTCGAGATTTGATTGAAGATTTAGTAGGCATCAGCGAAACGTATCAATTGTTAGGTAAAGCAGGTCTACAAGTCAAAGGTAAATTAGACAAGCGTTATCTATTATTGCCTGTTCATCGGATGCAGGAATTGTTGAAGGAAATGGAAGTTACGGGAAATTTAACTATCAATCTTGGGGACAAGACCTATTCTGAGGTTCATGAAGGGCAAGAATTACCCTTAACGTTTACGTTAGAGAAACGTGGGGAAAATGACTTCGGTTTGACTGTTGAGGATGGTTTTACAAATTATTACAGCAACTATTTCTTGGGATTTGTCGAGAATTCTTATTACTTGATGACTCATGAGCAGCAGGATACCTACATCACATTGAAGCAATTGATGAAACGCTTGAAAGAGCCTGTTATTGGATACGAGCAACGTCAGCTTTCACAATTATTTACGGATGTCTTTCCGTATTTGCGTAAAATTGGGCGCGTGATTGTTTTGGATGAGGTTGCTGAAATCATGAAAGAGGAACCTTTGCGCGCGGTAGTGATCTTTCGGAAAATTAAAGGGATGATTAAGACAGAGGTAGAATTCCATTACGGGAACGCTTATTTTTCAACGAATGAGACCCATCAGCCCAAGCTTCCTAATAATGTCGAGATCTTGAGAGACCGGAAAAAGGAAAAGCAACTATTGGATCTCTTCGATACTTATCGCTATCAAAAAATCGATACCGGGTTTGAAAAAAAATTACCGGTGAAAGACAATCTTTATTACTTTTTCAAGGTTGAAGTAGAAGAATTTAGAAAATACGCTGAAGTACGAATGGGGAAAAAACTTCGTCAATTGTTCTTAGATGGAGAAGAATACCAGCCAACGATCGAGGTCGATCAAGCCGGGTCTTGGTTAGATATCAAATTTGATGTCACAGGTATTAAAGACAATGAGATAGATCATGTATTGAATAGTTTACTGAGAAAAGATCGTTTTTATACATTGGACAATGGCGAAGTATTATCTTTTGACTCAGAGGCATTTCAACAGACTAGTGAGATGATCGGCCAGCTGCGTGATAAAATTAGTGCGAAAGATGGGTTGATTCGTTTGCCTAAAAGCCAAGGAATCATGCTGGAGCAGCGCTTAAATGACAATCCGCAAGCGCAATTCAGTGAAAGCTTTACTGCGATGGTGCAAGACTTGACGCATCCAGAAGAGTATCAAGTGGCGATGCCGGATAATCTGCAAGCCACGTTGCGTCCGTATCAAGAATCGGGTTTCCGTTGGCTGAAAATGCTGAGTGATTATGGGTTTGGAGGGATTTTAGCAGATGAAATGGGACTTGGGAAAACGATCCAAGTTATTACGTTCCTCTTAGCAGAAAAAGAACAGCATCCGATCAAAGCGGTGATCGTGACTCCAGCAAGCTTGGTTTATAACTGGCAGGCAGAAATTAGAAAATTTGCTCCTACGCTGGACTCTATCGTAGTTTCCGGTAATCGAGGAGAACGTGAGCAATTGCTTGGAGAAGCAAAGGAGATCGTCATTACTTCTTACGCAAGTTTGCGTCAGGATATCGACCTTCACGAAAAGAATGGGTATCAATACATGATTCTTGATGAGGCGCAAATGGTGAAAAACGCTTCGACTAAAACTTCGAGCGCACTACGGAATTTGTCGATTCCACATCGGTTTGCCTTGAGTGGGACACCAATCGAAAACAATCTGGAAGAGCTGTGGTCATTATTTCAAACAGTCATGCCTGGATTCTTTCCACCTATTGGACGCTTCCGACAAATGGCTGTTCCAGAAATTGCAAAGATGATCAAGCCATTTGTGCTCCGTCGTGATAAGGACACTGTGTTGCAGGAATTGCCAGAACGAATCGAATCCAATGTCTTAAGCAGCCTGACAGAGGAGCAAAAGACCGTTTATCTGGCGTACTTAAAACGGATGCGTCAAGAAGTTGATCAGATGGATTCGGCAACATTCCGCAAACAGCGTGTAAGTATTTTAGCAGGACTGACCCGCTTGCGCCAAATCTGTGATGATCCTCGACTATTCATGGAAGGCTACGAAGGCGGTTCAGGTAAATTAGATCAGGTCAAGGATCTGATCCATGCGGCCAAAGAGAATGGTCGACGTGTCTTACTGTTCTCTCAATTTACCAGTATGCTCTCAATTATCGAAAAAGAATTTGCCGAAGAAGGGATCAGCAGCTTCTACTTGCGAGGCAGTACGAAAGTTTCTGATCGTTTGACCATGGTCGATGCATTTAACTCAGGTGAGAAAGACGTCTTCTTGATTTCATTAAAAGCAGGAGGCACTGGTCTAAACCTAACAGGTGCAGATACGGTCATCTTATACGATCTCTGGTGGAATCCTGCTGTAGAGGAACAAGCAGCTGGACGCGCGCATCGAATCGGACAGAAGAAAGTGGTCGAAGTCTGGCGAATGATAGCTGAGGGGACGATTGAGGAACGAATGAATCAGTTGCAGCAAGAAAAACGTGAACTGTTCCAAAAAGTGATCCAAGGCAATGAAGAACAAACAAGCAAACTTACAGAAGAAGATATTCGGATGATTTTAAGTTTGGGTGAATAAAAAAAGTTTGCAGTGCGTTAGCGCTGCAAACTTTTTTTGTTCATAAGGGCTTGTCTTAATTCGTTAAAACTCCGCAGTTCCTTTTCAAAAATAGGGAGTTGATTCTTAGGTATTTCACGTCTCTGATGATTGAACCACCAAACAGACCATCCCGCAGCTTTAGCGCCGAGAACATCGTTATCAAAACTATCGCCAACGTACAGAAGCGATTCAGGTGATAGATTCAAAGCAGCTTCCATCAGCTTGAAAATACCGGGATCCGGCTTTTGAATTTGAACACCATCAGAAATTAGAATATGTTTCTGGTCAATCCAGCGAGGAATGTTCAATGCGCGAATCTTATCATTTTGGCGTTCGACAGGACCGTTGGTGATAAGTCCAATAGGAATTTCTGACTGATTCAAATAGTCGAGTGCCTCCGTTATTTCATAAGGAAGAGCAATGTTCTTTAAAGCGTGATCATAGTTTTCTTGAAAAGCATGAATTTCTGAGTCAGTCGGTAGGTAACCGAAGTCAGCCAGAGCAAGTCGAATGCGTTCATAGCGCATTTTCACAAGCGTCCATTCCCCCGTAATTGATTTCATATAATGCAAATCACTGTAATAGCGAAACCGGATAAAAAGATCATTCATTTTACTGACTGGAAACGATGGGAATAGGCTTTTGATCGCCTCTGCGAAAGGTGACTGCTGTTCGTATAAAGTGTCATCTAGGTCAAATACGATACCTTGGATCATTTTCTCACTCCTAATAGTTTGTACCTCTATTATAGCAAATAATAAATTCTTAACAGTTCTGAGCAAAAAAATAGAAACTTAAGAGAATTCTTGTTATGTTATCAATGCATCAAAATGGATGAAAAAACATAGACTGCCATCAATCAAAAATATTCATGCAGAAAAAAATAATGATTGAAATGGGAAGAAAGTGCGGAATTTTAAGGTCTACCATTTTTTGAAAACTCCATAAAATTTTTGATTTATTTCGACTATTTGGAAGCTGTATCTATTGTTTAACCGCAAAATAGTAAAAAAATTTGATACAGAAAAATTACTAACAGCACAAAATAAAATAACTATAAAATAATAACTGCTGTACTTTATTAGCTGAAGTTTTTTAAAATCATTCTAAAAAAGCCTTGTTATATAAAGTTTTATAAACACAAATTTACTTTATAAAAATATTGTTTTTTAATTTTTCTAAGATAAAAAAATTTTTTTAAAAGAATAAAATTTGATTTTATTTAAAAATGGCGCTTATTATGTTACAGATTTTGCAACTGTTATAGCACTGTCTGAAATGAGAGATACGCCATTGTTTTCTCATATTGACAAATGGGAAGTGTCGTGACTCCTTGTATAACGGAAGCCTAAATTAAATAACGTTAATATTTGTAAAAAAAAAGACAATGTCCTCTTTTTTTTGTTACCTTTTTTTTGTATAATAGAAACAGATAGCAGGAAGTACTGATTATCTGTTACAAAAATTGAGAGTCAAGAAAAGGAGTGATATGCATGTTAACACTATATACTTCCCCTAGTTGTACATCATGTCGGAAAGCACGTGCTTGGCTACAGGAACATGAGATTCCTTATGTTGAACGAAATATCTTTTCTGAGCCATTGAACATTGATGAGTTGAAGGCCATTTTACAAATGACTGAAGATGGGACTGAAGAAATCATTTCAACCCGTTCGAAAGTTTTCCAAAAGTTGAACATGGATTTAGATGAATTGTCACTGAAGGAATTGTTGGATTTAGTGAGAGACAATCCTGGATTATTACGTCGTCCGATCATGATCGATGAGAAACGTTTGCAAGTAGGATTTAATGAAGATGAAATTCGTCGATTCCTACCGCGTGATGTTCGCCAATATGAATTACGTCAAGCCCAATTAATGGCTGGATTATAGAATAAATACCTCGCGGTTGCGAGGTGTTTTTTTGATTCTCTTTTTTTCTAAGGGGAAAATTTCTTGAGTGCACAGCCTTTATAAATGAGTGTTTCCTCTTTTGTTTATAGGAATTTAATAAAATTCGATGGCTTTCTTTACTTTTAACCGGAATCAGTTACAATGAACATATAATCTATCTTTAAAGTGAGGTGTGCCAAGATGGAGATGGAACACATCAATGAAAATACGATCCGAGTCATTATTGAGAATGAAGATCTAGCGGAGCGCGGTATTACTTTCTTAGATCTACTAGGAAATCATCGAGAAATCGAATCCTTCTTTTACAGTATTTTAGAAGAAGTAGATATCGAAGATGAGTTTAAAAGTAGTGAAGCGGTAACGTTTCAGGTCCTTCCGAAAAATGACGGATTGGAACTATTTATTAGTAAAAACTTGACACCAGAAGACATCAACAAGATGAACAATTCGACGGAGTTCGAAACGAATGATTTTGACCAACTGATTCGTCAACAAATTTTAGCAAACTCTGAAAGCCTTGAAGAGGACGAAGTAACAAGTCGCTTACGGGTTTTTCAGTTGAATAGTTTTGAGGATATGATTGAATTAGCAAGTTATCACTTTTTAGATGAAGCTTGGTGTGATTTATATCTATTGAACGAGACTTATTATTTACAAGTCTACTTTGATCCTGAAATTTTCGGTGAGTTTGGTTTATCAGACGTGATTGCTGAAGTTTTGGAATATGCGCAAGATTCTTCTGTGTCGACAGAAATGTTAGAAGAATATGGGAAGCTTTTGATGCATCGTGAAGCGATTGAAATTACCCGTGCTCATTTTAATTAAATAGTTTGATGTTACAGCCTTCGTTTGTTTGAACGAGGGCTTTTTTTGATTTTCAGTATATTTGTCGAATGGAATAAACATTTCTACAAAAAATAGGCAGGTTTGAATGCAATTGCGTATCTTTTTTTGAGGTGATGAGAATGATATTTGCTTATACTGAAAAAAAAGAGATGGTACAAGCTTCGGAAGTTGAAAAGAAACAACACGTTTTTTGTCCAGATTGTGGTGAAGGATTGATTCGAAAGGCAGGTCAAATCAAGATTCCTCATTTCGCTCATGGAAGACACTCGGAGTGTCATGGCTTAAGTGAAGGAGAGACACCGGAACATCTGGGAGCAAAATGGTTTTTTCATGAATGGGGAAATCACTTTGACGAAACGTGGCAGTTGGAAACGCCATTGCCAGATCTACCGCAACGTCCAGACCTGCTCCATGAACGTATTGCGGTGGAAATTCAATGCTCCCCATTGAAAAGCACGCGCTTAGAAGAACGTATCCACGGGTACCGGGACAAAAACTATCAGGATTGGTGGTTATTAGGAAAAAAGCTTTGGCCAAAAGAAAAATTTACGGTATTGCAAAAACAGTTTTGTTCCTTCGATAAAGAACGAGGGGTTCATTTATGGCTGTTAGGAGATAATCAAATTCGATTGCTTTATCATATCCATGAAGTCGATGAGGTGATTTATTCAGAAGAGCGGTGGTCGGAGTCTTCCCACCCGTTGAAAGAAATTTATCATTCTCGGGTTGCAAAACGTCCGCCCCATCTTTACCTAACTAGTGAAAGTATCAGTCAAAGAAAACAGGAATTGAGTCTCAAGCTTGTTCAAAGCAATCCCAGAGTCCGAGCGTTGCAAGAATATCTTTATAGTGAGCGTAGACATTTGTTGTATTTGCCTAATTGGGTATATTTTCCCAGCCGCTATTCTTTTTTCTATCAGGAAGATCTTCTTGTATTTCGCTACTTGTTTCAAAAGGAAGCTAAGAACGCTTCCCGAATCTTTCAGAAATTTTTGGAATTCCGTCAAGAGAATCAGAAAGAATGGCTGTTTTATAGAATTGACCAGCGCGAAATTTTAGAGAGAATGTATCTTGAGGCTATTTTTTGTCAAAGAAAGGCTAAAGTTTTATCCCCCTAGCAGTTTTCCAAATTACTTTTTTCTAAATTGTGGTAAGATTGAGGATGAAAAATACAATCGATTATCCTTTACTTTTACGTAGTAAAACGACTGAAGTGTAAAGATAAACGTTCATACATGCTGCTTTTTTCTAATGGAAAAAGTACGAAAATAGAGTTAGGAGTGTAGTTATGAGTGAGGCAAAGCAATTACCAACGCGTCAAGAAGTACCAGCGGAGTTGACTTGGGATTTAACCAAAATCTTTGTTGATGATGCTGCTTTTGAGAAAAAATTTCAAGATTTAGCGAATGAATTGACCGAAGTAACCAAGATCAAGGGAAGTCTAAATCAAGGAGCAACAGAATTTTTAATGGCGATTGACTATATTTTGGATATTTATCGCAAAGCGGAGGTCATTTATGTCTATGCTCATTTGAAAAACGATGAAGACACGGCTAATACGACCAACCAAGCACTTTACGCCAGAGCATCTAGTCTGATCGCGCAGGTCAGTGAAGCGGTTAGCTGGTTTGAACCGGAAATGTTGCAGCTTTCGGATCAAGAAATTTGGGCTTTCTTTGAGGCTGAACCAAAACTTGAGTTGTACCGTCACTTTGTTGAACAAATCATCTCAGAAAGAGCCCACGTTTTACCTGCTGAGCAAGAAGCCTTGTTAGCTGGAGCCAGTGAGATTTTTAGCAGTTCAGCGGATGCTTTTTCAATTATGAACAACGCGGATTTGAAATTTCCGGTTGTGAAAAATGAAGAAGGGGAAAATGTTCAATTGACTCATGGGGTCTATGGACAGTTACTAGAAAGTACGGATCGCACAGTTCGCGAGGAGGCATTCAAGGCCTTATATTCCGTTTATCATCAATTTCGAAATACGCTGGCAACAACATTGAGCACGCATGTAAAAGGGCATAATTATAAAGCAAAAGTACGCGGTTATACGTCTGCCCGCCAAGCCGCATTGAGTGGGAATCATATTCCAGAGGATGTTTATGAAACATTGACGCTCGTGGTCAACCAATATTTACCACTGCTGCATCGGTATGTGGAATTGCGTAAAGAATTGTTGGGTCTGCCAGAGTTGCATATGTATGACCTGTACACACCGCTATTAGCAGAAGCGCCAATGAAGTTTACTTATGAAGAAGCGCAAGAAAAAGCGCTTGAAGCGTTAAAACCTTTAGGGGAAGAATACTTAGATGTCGTCAAAAAAGCATTTGCAGAGCGCTGGATCGACGTTGTAGAAAACCAAGGCAAACGCAGCGGTGCCTATTCTTCTGGGGCCTATGATACGCAACCGTACATTCTTTTAAACTGGCACGACCGATTAGATGAGCTTTACACACTCGTCCATGAAATGGGGCACAGTGCCCATAGCTATTTTACCCGTCACACACAGCCTTATGTCTATGGAGATTATTCAATCTTTTTAGCAGAAATCGCGTCTACGACGAATGAAAATCTGCTGACGAGCTACTTATTAGAGACGGAGAAAGACCCGAAAATTCGTGCCTATATTATCAATCATTACTTAGATGGATTTAAAGGAACCATTTTCCGTCAAACCCAGTTTGCTGAATTCGAGCACTTTATTCATACGGAAGATGCGGCTGGCACACCACTGACTAGCGAACACCTTAGCAAGTTTTATGGTGAACTGAATGCGAAATACTATGGGCCGATCGTCATTAACGACGAGGAAATAAAAGACGAATGGGCAAGAATTCCGCATTTCTACTATAATTATTATGTTTATCAGTATGCGACAGGTTTTTCAGCGGCAAGCGCATTAGCGAAACGGATCGTTGAAGGGGAGCCAGATGCTTTAGACAAGTACTTAACGTATTTAAAATCCGGCAGCAGTGATTATCCGATCGAAGTAATGAAAAAAGCGGGCGTGGATATGACACAACCGACATATATCGAGGATGCTATGGAAATTTTCGCTCGCCGGTTGGATGAGTTAGAAGAATTGGTAGCAGAATTAAAAGAATAATAGCGTGAGTGAGCAGAGGTGACAGCCTCTGCTTTTTTTTTCGGTTCAATGGCGTTTCATGGAGGCGAAAGCGAAAAAAGAAAAGGATTTGCTAGTTTTATTTTTTAGAATGTGGATAAATTGAGGCGAAGGACTTATTAAAAGTGGATATCTAAGGGTTTAAGCGCTTTCTCAATAAAAACTTAATAATTAAGGCCAATGTATTCAAATAATTGAAAAAAATTTTATAAACGGAATTTCTCTTTTGATAATAATTATGAGAAAATTAGCATAAGTATAGGGGGGTGGGTAAAGATGAGCAAACCAAATAAAAGAGACAAAATCGATTTGTTTTTGAAGCTATCGATTGCCGTCATGTTTATTGCGGGTTTTCTGATTTTTATGTACCCATTCGTCGTTGATTCTATCAACAACTATGTAGATCAGCAGCGTTTGGAAGCCGTGCAGGAAAAGATGGAGTCGCGTTCTGAGTCGGATAAGAAAAAGCGTCTTGAAAGACTTGAAAAAGAAAATAAGAAGTTAAAAACCATTATTCCTGGTGCGGGCAGCTTCGATGATCCATTTGAGTCTTCGTTGCGAGGAACGAAAAGTCCCAAAAAGGAATACTATGAAAAGCATATGATCGGCGCGATATTTATTCCGAAAATACAAGTTAGTTTGCCTGTATACGATGAAACCAATGATTTCCTATTGGATAAGGGCGCAACTGTTTTACAAGGAACGTCTTTTCCTGTTGGTGGGAAAGGAACACATTCAGTGATAACAGGTCATACAGGCTTGCCAGAGAAAAGGCTTTTTACCGACCTGGAGCTGTTGAAAAAGAAAGACCGTTTTTTCTTACATATTGAAGGAAAGAAACTCGCTTATCAGGTTGATCGCATCAAGAAAGTAAAACCTGATAATTATGCGGCACTTAAAATAGAGTTGGATCGAGATTTAGTGACGTTGTTGACCTGTACACCATATGGGGTAAATAGCCATCGATTGCTCGTTACAGGTCATCGAGTAGCCTACCCAGTAGAGGCTGCTGCAAAAAAAATCAAAGAGACTGAATCCTACCACCGGCAACGAGTCTATTATCTTGTAGCAGGATGCTTGTTCTTTGCAGCGCTTTTTGGCTATTTTGTCTGGCGCAAGATCATCCTTTATCAATCGAAGAAGCATGAGTATACCTTTGTCTTTTATCTCTATAAAAATGGTGAACCTTTACCGGGGGTTCGAGCGTTACTGACGCAAAAACGAGACGTTGTTCGGATAGATGGCCGCCTTGTCCACACAGTCAGTGATGCCTATGGAAAGGTTGAATTCAAGCAAATCCCTGGTGGTGTTTACCGAGCAGAGACCGAGAATGGGTTAAGTGTGAAAGGGAAAGTATGGCGATTGAAGGACAAGAAATTCAAAATTCTCAAGCATCGCGGATACAAGAATATCAAACAGAAAATCAGACATTTTATTATTGAAAGCAAGGTGAACTAGCGTGAAAGGCGCACCTAAAAAAAAGAGTCCGAAGAGACAAATGGTCAGCAAGATTTTTATGATACTGATTTTCTTAGTCGGGTTATTAGTAATGACGTACCCTTTTTATATCAATGCGGTGAATGATTTTATCGATCAAAAGCGGATGGAAGAAGTTCAACGAAAAAATCGAGAACAAAACATAGAACAAGTACGTAAAGCGAAAGAACGAATGAAGCAACGCAATGAAGAGCTGAAAAAAAACGGACTGGTCCCTAAAGCACCGCCTTTTACAAACAGCAATGAACGGAAAATCGTAGGGGATGCTTACATTCGCAAACACCTAATTGGTGCGATCAGTATTCCGGCGATCGAGATCACGTTGCCGCTATTTGACACAACAAATGAGAAGCTGCTGCAAGAGGGAGCCACTGTTTTGCAGGGAACCTCCTATCCAACAGGAGGGGCAGATACACATTCCGTCATTTCTGCTCATAGCGGATTGCCAGAAAAAAAACTATTTACCGATTTGGAAGATGTGAAGATTGGAGAAGTCTTTGTCATTGACCTTTTTGATGATAAATTAGCTTATGAAGTAGAAAAAATAGATATCGTCGAACCTTCAGACACCTCCGTAATTACGATTGAACCTGGACGTGACATCGCTACATTGCTTACCTGTACACCGTACATGATCAACAGTCACCGACTTTTAGTTACGGGACATCGCGTCCCCTATACAAAGAAAATGGCGCAAGCAATAAAAAAGGCTGACGACACACGAAAATTAAAAGAATTGTTGGTGTTGATTGGCGTTGCATTGACCGTTTTACTTTTACTTTTTGGAATATACCGTGCGGTCCATAGCTATCTTTTGCGGAGCAGGCGTTTCAATTTGACTATTCTTCGAATGGATCAAGAAGGAAATCCTTTAACTGGAAAAGAATTCGCTTTATATACAAAGAACGGAAAGCAGTCGATTCAACGAGATGGCCTTCCATTCATGGCGACAACAAATGAGGAAGGGCGCGCCCGGTTTGAAAATATTCCGGGTGGTGTGTATGTTGTCAAAGAGAGTGACACGATCGGATTCAAGGCTGGAATCAAGAATTTAAGACAAGATCGTATTACTCTCTATCTAAATAAGCAGCAAAAGAAGTATATTTTCACAAAAGACAATGCGGTGTATCTAAAAAAATAAAGCGTCATTGCCAATCTCGGCAATGACGCTTTTATTAAATCAACGATAAATGATGGTCAATATCTGGAGAGTGTCTCATGGGTGCATGTTTACTCTCGATTTCTAAGAAAGCAAGCAACGCTTCCTTCGTGTTATATGTATCTAAAATATGGTGGATCGCGTCACAACCTTCAATGCGAATCCCGGCATCACAGTTACTTCCGTAATTGTAGATAACCGCAGAAGGGTGAGAGGTGATTTCCATTTCATGGGCGATTTGCTGATCTGTCAGGAAAGATTCCTGCACAAAAGCAGAGTGCCGATCCTCTAAAAACATTTCTAAGTCTCCGCCCACTTTCGTGAACAATTGAATGGCTAATTTTTTCGAGTAGGGTTGTTTCTGTTCACCGACTGCCTTTTGCAGTTCAATCAAAAAGTCCCGCCCGCGTTTTTTTCCTTGAAGATGCGCCGCTTTGACATCTAAAGCAGCAGAATGTATCTCTTGAGACAATTCTGTTCTTAACTGAATATCTTTTTCAGAGCCGCCGATTCGCTGCATGAATTCTGAAACAGTATTTAGATTCATGATGGGAACCAAACGTAATTGAATTTTCATATCGTATTTGTTGATCAAATCAATAATTCGTTGTTCAATTGACAAACATTTTTTTCCAATTGGATTCACAAACAAATAAATCTCAATCACTGAAGTCCCTCCATCTCTTTATGTTGTTCTTGCAATGCCGTCACTGCTCGAACAATCTTATTTTGTGTGTGGCGATAGGGTAGATCATGACGCTTGAGGAGCTGTTTAAAATCGAGTTCTTCAAAAGTTGAATCAGGTACTTCAAGTTCTAATTCAAAATCATGCTGATCACTGTACCAGCTTTCATCTAAAGCCAGTTTTCCTTCTGGGATCATAAACTCTGCCCTCTTTGTGACTAATTTCCCAATAAGGTGCACGTCTTGTAATCGAATCTTTAAATCCTTTAGCCAATCAGAAATCTCGTTTGCCTCAGGTGTGAATTGCTCACTTTCCATGGCGTTGTCAACTTCTGATAGCGACAAGGGGTCAGTGACCTCTAATAGCCCGATCGGTTGGGGAACCTTTAATGTCGCTTCTGCACGATCTGAGAAACGCCTGATTCTTAAACCCATACCATGTTGCTTTAATTGGAAATCAACTGTATCGAAATAAAGATTCGTTTGTGTGACAAATTGGTTATCCGTAACACGATAGAAACGTAACAAGTGCTCGTATTCAGTTTTTGTTAACATACTTTTGAATTCGATTTCAATCTCTTTACTCAATCTTATTTTACTCCTGATTTCAGAATATTCCTAATATAAGTCATCCTCACATAGAATAACCTGATTAGTCAAACGATTAGAATCAAATACATGAAAATGTTAGTATTTTGTAATATTTGTCAAAAGACAAAAATGTGGCAATTCTTTCTATTGAAAGTTTATGATAAGATAGGTAAGGAATGGAAAGAGAAGCGGGGGATACACGATGGAGAGAGACTGGGATACATTTCTAGCACCCTATGAATTGGCAGTTGCTGAACTAAAGATAAAATTACGGGGGTTACGTAAACAGTACCGAACGAGCGGGGGGCATGTTCCGATCGAGTTTGTTACTGGACGAGTAAAACCATTAGAAAGTATTATCAACAAAGCAGAGCTTCGGGGAATCCCCATGAATCGTTTAGAAGAAGAGATGTCTGATATGGCAGGGATGCGTATCATGTGTCAGTTTGTTGAAGACATCCCTTTAGTTGTAGAAATATTGCGACGACGCAACGATATGAGGATCATACAGGAGCGAGATTACATCACGAACCGAAAGGCGAGCGGGTACCGTTCCTATCATTTAGTAATCGAATATCCGGTACAGATGTTAGAAGGGGAAAAGAAACTGTTAGCTGAAATTCAAATCCGAACGTTGTCTATGAACTTTTGGGCGACGATCGAACATTCAATGAATTATAAATATAAAGGACAGATTCCTGAGGATATTCAAAAACGCTTATTCCGAGCAGCAGAAGCCGCCTATCAATTGGATGAAGAAATGTCCAGTATTCGCGGAGAGATTCAAGAAGCTCAGCATCTATTCAATCGTAAGGAACAGAAAAAGGAAGTGAGACGACATGAGTCTACGGATCGGAATCATCCATAATCAAGAAGAAAAATCGATTCAAGTATTGCAGCGTTTGCGCAAGTTATTAGCAGAAAAGGATGATTTAGAAATCGTGGATCGTAATCCCGAGTTGGTGATCACCATTGGTGGAGACGGGACTTTGTTGTCCGCGTTTCATCGATACAACCATCGCCTGGATGAAGTACGCTTTCTTGGCGTACATACTGGACATTTGGGGTTTTATACAGATTGGCGTGACTATGAGCTGACGGAGCTTGTAAACAGCTTGAGCGCCGAACAAGGAAAAAGTGTCAGCTACCCTCTTTTAGACGTTGTGTTAACGACGAACGAAGGGGAGCAAAAACATTTTTTGGCCTTGAATGAGTCCACGATTCGTAAAGGCAGCCGCACGATGGTAGCAGATGTCTATATTAAGGAAGAGTTGTTTGAGCGTTTTCGAGGAGACGGGTTGGCGATCTCTACTCCGACCGGTTCGACTGCTTATAATAAGAGTGTTGGCGGAGCAGTGGTTCATCCTAGCATCAACGCGATGCAATTGGCGGAGATTGCTTCATTGAATAATCGTGTTTTTCGAACGCTCGGTTCGCCTAGTATTATTGGGTCTCACGAGTGGATCGACGTACGGCTAAAGAGCAATGAATACCATTCGATCACGATTGATCAACTGGATATCAACAGAAAAGACATCACATCGATCAAATATAAGATTGCTGAAGAGCGGATTCATTTTGCTTCCTATCGGCATATGCATTTTTGGCATCGCGTGAAAGATGCCTTTATTCGAGAGGATTAATTAAGTGGAATTTAATTGGACTTATCACGAGCAGACTCCTTTGCTCGTAAGAACTTTTTTAAAGCATCAAGGAATATCAAAAAAATTATTGGCAAAAATCAAATTTCAAGGTGGGAAAATTTTAGTGAACAGGACAGAACAAAACGTCTTGTTTTCTTTAAAAGCCCATGATATTGTAACAGTTGTGATTCCAGATGAAGCGCCTCATGAAACCTTATTGGCGGACGATGTGCCGATTGACATTGTTTTTGAAGATGAGCATTTATTGGTTGTTAACAAGCCAGCTGGTATCGCCTCGATTCCAGCACAGTATCATCCAAGAGGAACAATGGCGAATCGGGTGAAAGCTTATTATGTGGAGCAAGGGTATGCCAATCAGGTCGTTCATGTCGTTACGCGATTAGACAGAGACACATCTGGTTTGATGTTGTTTGCGAAACACGGCTTTGCTCATTCAAAATTGGATCAAAGCTTGCAACAGAAGCAATTTGTTAAAAAATACCAAGCCTTGGTTTCTGGAGAAGTGGCCTCCTTACGAGATCATGGCACCATTTCTTTACCGATCGGCCGTGACTTGTCTTCGTTGCTAAAGAGGCAAGTGATCGAGACAGGACAGAAAGCTGAAACTGAGTATTGGCTAGAAAAACGAAACAAACGGTGTGCTTTAGTAGATATTCAACTGCATACGGGAAGAACACATCAGATTCGAGTTCATTTTTCGGCGATCGACTGCCCGTTGCTAGGAGACGACCTTTACGGAGGAGCTATGGATCAGGGAATTGACCGTCAAGCTCTGCACTGCTATTCACTATCGTTCCCGCATCCCTTTGATGCAAAACGATTGTCCTTTGAATTGCCTTTAGCAGAAGATATGGCCGATATAGCAAAAAAGCTATAGTACGATGCGCGATGCCAGGCAAAAGCACTATTAGATTACGAGGTAAGTGGTCAGTATTGCTTTTCATGAGAATACATGATCGAGAACCAAGAAAATGTGTACATAACTACGAGGTAGGTGAGATTGATGGATGAAAACCAAGAAGAGCTAGAGATACATTTCCAACAATTACGGGAGGAACTGAGCCAGAGTGAGCTGCAGGCATTTCGTGATCATTTTTTGGAGATGCATTTTTATGACCAGGGACAATTTTATCAATCTTTGACCGAGAAGGAACGACAACAGGTCTATTCCTACTTATCACCGAAAGAATTGGCGGATATGTTTGACGTCATTGAGGAAGACGACGACCATGTGGATGATTATTTAAATGAAATGCGTCCGCAATATGCTGCGGACATGCTGTCAGAAATGTATACCGATAATGCAGTGGATTTACTGAATGAATTAGATAAGAAGCCAGTCGCGAAGTATCTAAGTTTGATGGATTCTGAACACGCTAACGAGATTCGAGAATTGCTTCACTATGAAGATGACACTGCTGGCTCGTTGATGACGACAGAATTCGTTTCGATCGTCGCTAATCAAACGGTTCGCTCTGCGATGTATGTATTAAAGAGAGAAGCGCAAATTGCTGAAACGATTTATTATACGTACGTGGTCAATGATGACAATCAATTGGTAGGCGTTATTTCGCTCCGCGATCTGATCGTGAATGACGACGATACGATGATTTCAGATGTAATGAGTGAACGTGTGATTTCCGTGCATGTAGGAGATGATCAGGAGGATGTGGCGCAAACCTTCCGTGATTACGACTTTCTTGCGTTGCCTGTAACAGATTACGAGGATCACTTATTAGGGATCGTAACAGTCGATGATATCATTGACGTAATCGATGATGAAGCGGCGAGTGATTACTCCGGACTTGCGGGGGTCAATGTCGAAGAGGTTGATGAAAATCCAGTTAAGGCGGCTTCGAGACGCTTGCCTTGGTTGATCACACTGTTGTTCCTCGGGATGACGACCGCGACCCTTATCAATCATTACGAGGCGTTAGTCAGTAAAGCAAGTATTTTGGCAGTTTTCATCTCACTGATCACCGGGACTGCTGGAAACGCGGGCACCCAGTCTCTTGCTGTGGCTGTGCGGCGCTTGGCGATCTCGGATGACAAAGAGAAAAATTTCGGCAAGCTCGTGGTTGGTGAAATTCTAACAGGGTTAGTGACGGGGCTTGTCACAGGGGTAACGATCTTTATTATCGTCGGGATATGGAAGCATAATTTTATTCTAGGATTTGTCATCGGAACAGCGATGATGGCGGCTATTACAGTAGCGAATTTGGCTGGGAGCTGGATTCCAATGATCATGGAAAGATTAGGATTTGACCCGGCTGTAGCAAGCGGGCCCTTTATTACAACGCTGAGTGACTTGACGAGTGTTTTGATTTATTTTAATATTGCTAGTCTCTTTATGGAACGATTTATTGGAAGTTAATGATTCAAAAAGACATATGCTGAAAGTAGTGAGAAAATTTTGAAAAAAGCTTATGCCATAATTATTCGCAACGGATTGATTTTACTCGTCCGTCGGCCAGGGATGCCCGTGTGGGATTTGCCTGGAGGGAATCTTTTACCCAATGAAAGTGAACGGGAAGGAATGCAGCGGTTGGTCAAGGAGCTGCTTTCTTTTGACAGTACCATCGAGGATTTGATTGGTATTTATACAAAAGAATATAGTGACGAAATCACCTATGTTTATAAAGTACAAGAGAAAATCTCTCAAAGTAAAATGGACTCACAGGATTACATAGCCTACAATTTTTTTGATCTTCAGAATTTGCCGTTGAACATTTATCCAGAACGTCATCGTCAGATCAAAGATTATAAAGGCGGCAATTATCCGGTACGTCTACGTTTTAAAGTCAATAAATGGGTGTTCAAACTCACCAGTTTCATCAAAGAAAAAAAGAAATGATCCGTCTGTTTTAGACCGATCATTTCTTTTTTTCGTTTAAGGCGGCGTACCGTCGAACAAGGAAATCACCAAAAAATTCCAATGGATAATTGCCAATCTGTACATAATTTGTGTTGGTCACGTTGATCACTTCGTCAAAAAGATTGGTGATTAAATTTTGCGTGTGTTGTGTTATCAAAACGGAATAAGCCGGCCCTTTGCTAATTTGTGTAATCCACTCAACATGAGACGTTAGAATGGTTCCGTAAGAAGAAAGGACAAGAATAACGGTCTGTTCATCTGCCTCACGAATGGCTTTTTCCTGCAGGTCTGTCGTTTCAGGAACATGCGTCAATTTGTTAGAAGCGATAAATCCGGTCTGCATCGTTCGTGCAAGCTCTAAAGTGGTCGTGTAGCCGATTAGAACGACTTTCTTTGCTTGCTGAATTTTCTCAAGCAGCTGATCGACAGAGGGATAGTCGATTTTTCCAAGCACGTCTTGGAGAGCTTTTGTGATCTCCGCAGCATAATTACCTAAGAACAAGTCTGGCTGCTCCTGCAATTGTTGAAAGTCGGTCTCCCTCATCCGCAAGTAATTGTAGCTTTTCATTTGCTGGTTGGTATTTAACAGCTCGCGCAGATCACCAAATGAAGGGATGTTGAAGGCTTGGCAAAAGCGCGTCAAGGTTGCAGGCGAAACGAAGCAGCGTTCGGCGATTTGCGAGATCGTCAATGTTTGAACCTCTGTTTGATGCGTCAGCAAATAGGTAATAATTTTTGCATAGGTTTTATCTGAATCGTGTCTATTTAAATAATCGAAAAAATCGTAGGTCGTGAACATCATAAGACTCCTTAAGTTAAGTAATCCAGGCGCAGCGAGTCGTCATTTTCATATGTATGAAAATGAACGAAGAAAAAGAAAATGGCCGCTTGAAGATGTAATTAAAGCGATACCATTATGTGCTACACTGATGGAGTAATGATAATTATACACTATTCGTTTAGAGAGGATGACACGATGGAAAAATTTCCTAAAAACTTTTTATGGGGTGGAGCGGTCGCTGCCAATCAATGGGAAGGGGCTTTCCTAGAAGATGGAAAAGGCTGGTCTACTGCCGACACCGCAGTTTATACAAAAAATCCTGATAAAGTTAATCTTCCGTTGCTACAACCAATGACGACTGAAAAAGTAAAAGATATTATGGATGATAAAGTCGGTATCTACCCGAAACGGTTTGGGATCGACTCGTATCATCGATACAAAGAAGACATTGCCTTATTCGCGGAAATGGGCTTTAAAACCTTTCGATTGTCCATTTCATGGCCGAGAATCTTTCCAAATGGTGATGAATCACAGCCCAATGAAGCGGGATTGGCTTTCTATGATGCGCTTTTTGATGAGTGTCTGAACTATGGAATTGAACCGTTGGTCACGATATCTCATTATGAATTTCCATTAGGATTGTCCTTCAAACAAAACGGATGGGAGAGCCGTGAGACGATCGCTGCCTTTGTGCGGTATGCCGAGGTCTTATTCAATCGTTATAAGGATAAAGTCAAATACTGGCTGACTTTCAATGAAATCAACATTATTGGAATGACGGGCTACTTAAGCGGCGGCTTATTGGCGGATAAAACGGATAATATGCTCCAAGCCCAATTCCAAGCGGCACATCATCAATTTGTTGCCAGTGCATTGGCTGTTAAGGCCTGTCACGAGATTATTCCAGACGCACAGATCGGGTGTATGCTGGCTAGACAAGAGGCTTATCCTGAAACATCGAATCCCTTAGATGTTATGGAAAGTGTTGAGTCAGACCATATCAATTTGTTTTATTCAGATGTTCAAATTCGAGGGTACTACCCACGATACATGGATAAATTCTTCCGTGATCGTAAAATTGAGATCAAAAAAGAGGCCGAGGATGATGAAATCTTAAAAGAAGGAACGGTGGACTTCATGTCCTTTAGCTATTACATGAGCAGTATCGCATCTCATGAACAGGCTGGGGAGAAAACAGCTGGAAATCTTTTGGGATCGAAAAAGAATCCTTATCTTGCTGCCAGTGACTGGGGCTGGCAGATCGATCCTGTCGGGTTGCGGGTGACATTGCATAAATTGTACGATCGTTATCAAATTCCGTTATTTGTGGTAGAAAATGGTTTGGGTGCGAAGGACGTTGTTACCGAGGATGGTAAGATCCACGATGACTATCGCATCGATTATTTAAGAGATCATATCGCAGAAATGGCTAAAGCAATAGATGAGGGTGTCGAACTCATGGGCTACACACCGTGGGGCTGTATTGATTTGATCAGCGCCAGTACAAGCGAAATGTCCAAACGCTATGGCTTTATCTATGTGGATCAAGACGATGAAGGAAACGGGACGCTGAAACGTTTGAAGAAAGATTCCTTCTATTGGTATCAAGAAGTAATTGCTACAAATGGAGAATCCTTAGAATAAAGAGAAAGACCTGTTGCAGCCACTCAAATGGTTGCAACAGGTCTTATATTGTTTAGAAATCCACGATCTTCGTACCGTGAGCCTCATTCACGCCTAACGCAGCGGTTATTTTATCTACTTTGCCTGAGTGAATACCACCGCCGGGCAAAATAATAAGACGTCCTGCAGCGTAATCGACTAATTCTTTCAAATGTGGAAGGTTTTCTTCGATAGACGTTGATAGCGGTCCGCCATGAGTCAAGATGCGGTCAATGCCTAATTGTGCAAACCAATCGATCGTTTTAAATTGTTCTTCCTTCGATAAGGCATCAAAAGCCATATGGAACGTTGTCAGTAATCCTTCGCTATTGCCCAAAAGCATCTCTAAAGCTTCTTCATCAACCTCATTTTTTTCTGTCAAACAACCAAAAACGACACCATCTGTTCCAGCGTTCTTTGCATGAATCAAATCGTTCTCCATGATTTTTAATTCAATATCGTTGTATACGAAATTTCCACCACGGGGGCGGATCATCGTCATAACAGGCACTTGTTTTTCACCTGCGTACAAGAGCGCTTCTTCGATTACCCCCATACTAGGGGTTGTTCCGCCAACAGCTAAATTGTCGCATAGTTCGATACGTCCAGCACCTGCATGGATTGCTTTAGGAATATCAGTATAGTTTTCAGCACAAAATTCTTTAATCAACATCGTATCCTCCTGGTTATCTTTAAATTGAAAAGCGGATGATTCCGACGTATAGTGTAGCACATCTTGACGATAGTAGGAATAGATGAACTATGCTATGATGAGAGAGCGAAAGGGAAACCCTGTGTTCACGTTGTTTGGAAAGATAGCTGCGGGAGTACTCATTGGATTTTCCTTTGAAAAATTAGCAAAAAAGCAGGTGTAAAATGCTTAAAAAAATTGATCGAGGGGCGTTGTTTTTAGAGAAGCAGGCTGAGTTGTTTCGTTGCCCGAAATGCCATCAGGAAATGACTAAACAAGAAAAAGGCTTGCGCTGCGTTAACGGTCATCGCTTTGATCTATCAAAAAAAGGAACGCTTTATTTTTTAGATCATCAAATCAAAACAGAGTATGATCAGGAAATGTTCGCTCCCAGAGGACGAATGATTCGTTCCGGTATGTATCAGCCAGTGATCGAAAAAATCGCGGCATTAATGCAAACCGGCAGCCTTCTTGATGTTGGCTGCGGTGAAGGCAGTTTTTTACAACAAATTAATGAAATAAAGAAAACACCCGTGAGTGTCGGGTTCGATATTGCTAAAGAGGGGATTTATCTTGCAAGTAACCAATCCATTGAAACGTTTTGGTGTGTGGCGGATTTGACCAATTTGCCCTTCGCGAATGATTCGTTCGATACGATCCTGAACATTTTTTCTCCGTCTCAGTATCGAGAGTTCAAACGTGTGATGAAGCCAGGCGGCAGTGTGATCAAAGTGGTTCCGCAATCGGGGTATTTAAAAGAGCTGCGAGCGGTCTATCACCCAGATGGCGAACCTTACTCAAATGAAGCGGTCATTCAACGTTTCACAGAGGAGCTTTCAATTGACTACCGGGAACGTGTGACGTATGAATTTGACATACCTGAAAAAAATCGTCTGGATCTGTTAGAGATGTCGCCATTGGAATGGCAGGTTTCTGATGCAGTAAAAGCTGATTTAGCAAGAGATCCGCTAAAGAGAATAACCGTTGATATCGAATTATTAAAAGGACATTAGAGAAATCGTTTTCATTCAAATTACTGAAAAGAGAAGGTTGCATTTGTGACTTCGTGATGTTATAGTACAAACAAGTTGTTTTTCATTGGTTTTTATCAGGTTCCTGTTCTGATAAAAGTTAGTGAAAAGTGCTTCACTAACGTAGCGACTCGCCGTGCTAGACACCGAGTTGGTACGTTTTTTTTTGCGAATTCCACTTTGCGTCTTTAGCGCGAGCAGTGGAATTGTATGCGTACGAAAATCGATTCATTTTTCTGGTCTTTGGGAAAATGATTTCTTTGCTTGTGAGCCAGATACGAATCCAGCTTTTCACAAATTTTCTAATGTATGAGATAGAGGAGTTTGATTTCATACGTTTCTTTTTTAGATGGACTGAGCACCTAATAACTTTTAAGGAAATAAATACTAACTTAGATCGAGGGAAATCACTATGACAAACCATATTGTATTATTTGAACCACAGATTCCCGCAAATACGGGGAACATCGCGCGGACATGCGCAGCAACGAATTCGCCATTGCATTTGATCGAACCTTTAGGCTTTTCTACGGATGATAAGCATTTGAAGCGGGCGGGATTGGATTATTGGAATGATGTGAACATCACTTATCATAAAGATCTTGCGGCCTTTTTAGCTTTCGTAGGGGAACACCCCTTACATTTGATCACAAAATTTGCCAATTCGACGTATTCAGAAATCGATTATACTGACGATGCGGATCACTTTTTCATGTTTGGAAAAGAGACCACTGGATTGCCGGAGACCTTCATGCGGGACAACGAAGATAAATGCTTGCGTATTCCGATGAATGACGAACATGTTCGTTCGCTGAATCTTTCCAATACTGTCGCTTTAGTAGTCTATGAAGCCTTGCGTCAACAAGATTTTCCTAAGTTGGAATTGACGCATCATTATGAAAACGATAAGTTAGATTAGATACTACGGACATAGAAAGGGATTTTTATGAAACTATATTTTACTCGTCATGGAAAAACACGTTGGAATCAAGAGAAACGATTTCAGGGGATGATGGGGGATTCCCCACTATTACCTGAAAGTTTAGAAGCGATTCAAGCATTAGGAAAAGAATTAAAAGACATTCCTTTTGAAAAAATATATACAAGCACACTAAAGCGTGCGTATTTAACAGCCGAGGGGATCAACAAACAACTGGTGCACCCTGCTGAGATCGTGCGTTCAGATGATTTACGAGAACTTGGCTTAGGCTCATTAGAGGGACAGCTGATTCCGGTCATTCAAGAGCGTTACCCTAAAGACATGGTCAATTTGCGCCACCATTTAGAAGCTTATGATCCAACGCCATTTAATGGAGAGAAAATTGAGGATATGCTAAAACGAATCAATGATTTAGTGGAAAAAGCAGTGAGTGAAGCCGAAGAAGGCCCACTTCTTTTTGTTGGTCACGGCGCTGCATTGACTGCGGCCATCCAAGCGTTGACAGGAAAATCATTAAGTGAACTACGAGAAATGGGCGGCTTGTACAACAATAGTTTGACGATTTTAGAAGCAAAGGACATTAAACCACCCTATCAAATGATTCAGTGGAATAACGTTGATTTCTTGGAGGGTACGGGATCAAAACCCGATTCATTGCTTTAAAAAGAAGAACGCCAATTCAACGAAAACGACTAGTTGAATGATAAGCGGCATTCGAACCAGGGATTTTTTAAGAAAATCCTTCATTACTACGAATAAGGAGACGCGAAATGTCAGAAGAGCAGCTATATATCGTAGGAACTTTAAAGGCCATCTTTTTTCAAAATCCCAGCAATTTTTACAAAGTTCTGTTGATCAAAGTGAGTGATACGAACAGCGATTATCTCGAACAGGAAATCGTTGTGACAGGCAGCTTTGGGGATATGCAAGAGGACGAAGAGTATCGTTTTTTTGGACATTTTGTTGATCATCCTCGATATGGTAAACAGTTTTTAGTTGAGAGCTATGAGCAAGCACAGCCGACTTCGGCGAACGGGTTGATCAGCTATCTTTCTAGTGATAAATTTCCTGGAATCGGTAAAAAAACTGCGGAAAATATCATTGATGTTTTAGGTGAAGAAGCAATTGATCAAATCATGGAAAATCCTGCTGTGTTGGTAAAAGTTCCCAATTTGAATGCTAAAAAGCAAAAAGTGATCGTAGAGACGATCCGTCAAAATCATGGGATGGAGCAGATTATTGTTGGACTAAGCCGCTATGGATTTGGAAGTCAGTTGTCTTTTGCGATTTTTCAAACATATCGGAATGAAGCACTAGAAATAATCGCGGAAAATCCATATCAATTAGTGGAAGATATCGAAGGTATCGGGTTTAAAAAGGCCGATACACTGGCTGAACAATTAGGGATCGCAGCAGACAGTCCTCAGCGTATTCGGGCAGCCATCTTCCATCAGGTAACCGAGGACGCCAACCAAAGCGGAGATACGTATGTGGAAGCGCAGCAGCTATTGACAGAAGTGCTGCAACTTTTGGAGACGACACGTCCTGTGGAAATCGCGCCGAATCAAGTGGCGGATATGATCATACGATTGGTGGAAGAGGAGAAAATCCAACAAGAAGCTACAAGGATTTATGAAAACACCTTGTTTTACAGTGAATGGGGAATCGCTTCTTCTATCGAAAGGCTGTTGGCTCGAAAGAAAGAAATCAAGTATCCTCAAGAAAAAATTGATAAAAAATTGCGGATCATTGAGAAGCAGTTGAGTATTACTTACGGTGATTCTCAGGATCAAGCGATCAAGGAAGCGATCCGCTCGCCGTTATTCATTTTGACGGGGGGACCCGGAACAGGAAAAACGACTGTGATCAACGGGATCGTTAAATTGTTTGCGGAATTGAATGAGTTATCGTTAGATCCGAAAGATTACACGCAGGCAGTCTTCCCAATCCTCTTGGCAGCGCCAACGGGTCGTGCGGCGAAGCGCATGAATGAGACGACAGGATTGCCGGCAAGTACGATCCATCGTTTGCTGGGGTTGAATGCGAATGACGATACGCCTGATATTGAAGCTAAGGAATTAGATGGCGGCCTTTTGATCGTGGATGAAATGTCTATGGTGGATACGTGGCTCGCGAATACCCTGTTAAAATCAATTCCTGATAATATGCAGGTGATCTTTGTAGGAGATAAGGATCAATTGCCTTCTGTGGGACCTGGTCAGGTTTTTCACGATCTTTTGCAAATCGAAGAGATTCCGAAGATGGAATTAACCGATATTTATCGGCAGGGAGACGGTTCTTCGATCATTCCACTGGCTCATGAGATCAAAGACGGGAAGCTGCCGCAAGATTTTCGGAAAAATCAGCGGGATCGATCATTCATCGCTTGTCATGCCTTTCAAATGGAGGAAGTCATTAAGCAAGTCGTCGAACGTGCCAAGAAAAAAGGATTTACAGCACAAGATGTACAAGTCTTGGCGCCAATGTATCGAGGGCCAGCCGGTATCGATGCTATCAATAAAATGATGCAGGAGATTTTTAATCCAAATGACGGTCGTAAGAAGGAAGTTCAATGGAACGATATCGTTTATCGCATTGGGGACAAAGTGCTGCAGCTAGTCAATAACCCAGAATTGAACGTTTTTAACGGAGACATGGGGATCATTGTCGGGATCATCCCCGCAAAGGAATCTGAAGACAAAGTTGATGAGCTGGTCATCCAGTTCGACAGTAACGAGGTTAGTTACAAGCGTTCAGAATGGAATAAAATCAAGCTTTCTTATTGTTGTTCGATCCATAAGTCACAGGGGAGCGAATTCAAAATGGTCCTGTTGCCGATGGTCAAACAGTATTCTCGGATGCTTCAGCGAAATCTACTGTACACAGCGGTAACGCGAAGTAAGGATTTGCTGATTTTATTGGGGGAAGAAGATGCTTTCCAAGCATGTGTTACGCGCGAATCTGCGGTACGAAAAACGACGCTGATCGAACGGATCATGAAAGATACGCAAGATATTCCCAAAAAGCCCAAAGCAGAACCCTTCACTAAAGTAAAGAAGAGAGAAGAACCCGTCAAGGCAGGACCGACCGTTTTGACGCCGCAATTGATTTCGTCTCAAGCCATTGATCCGATGATCGGAATGGAAGACGTTACGCCGGCGATGTTTATGTAAGTAAAAAGGACTGAAAAATAAATCCGCGGATTTATTTTTCAGTCCTTTTGTCTACGTACCAGATATATTGTGTCGCGGTGGAGAAGTTCATGTCAAAGGAGCGCTCTCCCATATTCTCGCCATCTGCCTGACCATATTGCGGAACGACAGAAACGATTCGGATTTTACTGCTGGTAAAATGCCGATAATGTTTATTTTGCGTATGCTTTTTACGAACAAGTTGAAGCAGAAATCTCAAAATAGCCAACATGTTAGGCTTCTCAACGACGACAAGATCAATTGCTTCTTTCTTAGGGTCTGCCATAGGAGCGATCGCGATACCGCCGCCAAAGTAAGGAATATTGGTCGTCGTACATAAAAAGGTCCGTTCGAAATTCAACGTTTGACCATTTAATTCAACCAGTATCGGAAAGGTCTTTTGTGTGAAAATCGCCTTGACTAAATACAATGCGTAAGAAGCGGAGCCTAAACGATATTTATTCAGTACTTTTTTTGAATTTGAAGCGTTGGTCGTCGCAACGATCAATGCATCTAATCCGATTCCCACGTTATTTAGAATAATTCCTTGTTCTTTACTTATTTTTTCGTCATAGTGAAAGACATTGATAGGTTGCGGTTGTATTGCTGACGTGATTTGCTCAAACGCCTTCTCAGGGTCACGAGAAAGTCCGATTCCCCGAGCGAAATCGTTTCCTGAGCCGGCAGGAATATAGCTGACGGGTAACTGAAGATCCAATGCAAAAAACTGATTCACTACTTGATGCAGCGTGCCGTCGCCACCGATGACCACCAATAAATGAAATGAATTATCGACATGATCCTTTTCGCAAAACTCTGACCACGGGCTTAGCAAGTCGGACAAGCGATTGACGATTTCTCTTTCATCGCCGGGCCTTTCCGTATAATAGGGTGTGTATGTATAATCACCATCATCCAGTAAGTGAATGATTTTTTCGGCTGTTTTTGCCGCATTGCCGCTTCCGGCTGCGGGGTTGATTAAAATATGATAATGAAAATTCATGACCTCGATCCTTTCAAAAAAAGATTATAACAGAGTAATGAAAGGAACTGTAGAAAAGCGACCCAATTTTCATCAATCTGACGTTAAAAAAACCTTCTCATAGCGGGAAGGCACTACAGGGTTGATTTTTGAACAAACCAGTCAATAATTTTTTTCTCATAATTAGATGCTGAATACCCTTTGTTTACCGTACTTTTTTTAGTTTGTACATCGCTTTCTACGGCGAGTGTGCCCCAAAGGTAAAGAGAAATACGTGTATCTGAAAACACGATTTTATACTTTTCAACTAGCGGTGCACGAGTGCTGCAACAACCATAGTTTCCTGGTGTCCAGCGGTCTTTAAAAATTGCTTCGCCTTCTTGCTCTGCCTGCTGATATAATTGTTCCAACTCACTGTCGATACCTAGCATAAAATCACCTTTCTCTGAACTAGCATAAGAATCTATATAACTATTGTATCACCAGCCGTAAAAAAAATTCAATTTTGATAACCTGAGGCGTTGAATTTGAGAGTTGACTTACTTTCCTAAACAACGTATGCTGAAAAAGGTTTACAGCGGTTCATCAACCATCCCGCTTTAAAAAAACTCGGAGAAAGAAGGAAAATTATGAATATGGTAGAAAGAAAACGAGTCAATGTGGTGGTCACGAACGGGATCATTATGGCGTTGTATTTGGCTCTAACGATTTTGGTTTCACCGGTGGCATCTGGTGCGGTCCAATTTCGCATCTCAGAAAGTTTGAATCATTTAGTCGTATTTAATCGAAAATATTTGTGGGGGATCTTCGGCGGAGTCGTCATTTATAATGCGATTTTTGGGATGGGATGGCTCGATGTGGTTTTCGGCGGCGGACAAACATTGCTGGCGTTAACACTAACAGCAATGTTACAAAATGTCGTAAAAAATACGAAGATACGTTTGGCGTTGAATGTCGTGTTCTTTAGCGCAAGTATGTTTTTGATTGCATTGATGTTGGATGTGACACTTAGCTTTCCATTTTGGCCGACTTATGGCTGGCTAGCTTTAAGTGAAGCGATCATCATGGCGATCTCAGCACCGATTATGTACTATTTAGATACGCGTTTGCACTTTGCAAAGCAGCTATAAAAAAGGCGGCCCTGATTTTCAGGACCGTCGTTTTTTATTATTCTTGCATCGATAATGCTTCTACTTCTTGGATCTCGAAGTGCTTGCGTTCAAGATGATCAATAATTTGATTCAGCTTGTTTTCATCCACGCCTGCTGATAAAGTGAACAGCGTACGTCGTCCTTTGAAATCTTGACCGACATCTAAGGTGATGCAGCTTGCGATCGTAGTGAATTTAGAGATGATTTTTGACATCAACGCCAAGTCTCCGCGTTTGCCTGTGGAGACAACCGTCAAAACGTAACTGCCTGTTTGGATATTCCATGATTGAGACAGCATATTCAACAGTGTGCTGTGGGTCAAGATGCCATAAAAATGGTGGTCCTCATCTAGGACAGTAATATATGGCAATTCTTTGATCGTGAAAAAAATCTTGAAAAAAGAAGTGTCTAACGAGATAAATTTTGTTGCATTTTTTAGCAAATAAGTAACAGGAAGAGACATATCGCCACCATTTGCTTTGTGCCGGTAAATATGCATTTTGTAGATATTGCCTCGGAAAATCTGATCACTCTCATCAAGGATTGGAACACAACGAAAGCCAGTGCCTTCTAAAATGTCCAATGCCTCTTGCAAAGTCGTTGATTCATTGATCGTCGTCAAATTCTCTTTGGGATAAACGAGACTTTTTAATAACATCCAATAACCCTCCAATAAAGCTATTCATTCTTTCATCATATTATCATATTCTACCTGATAAAGAAATTTATTTTAGAAACAATTCAGATTCAAGAAGCGACTGCTAAAGAATCATTTATTGTTTGAATGGAAGATTGACAGCCAAAAGGATAGATGATAATGTAACTATGTGACTTTGTGAGGTTACTAGCTATGCTTTTTTATAGATTAGCAGATTGCGGTACACAAGCTGAACGTCAAACTCAGATTTATCATATTTAAGAATTAAAGGATGCCAGTCCAACTTTTCGCAGGAGGCATCGTGTCATGAACGAAGTCATCAACCACTAAGTAAGTCATAGAATGCAACCCTTAGTTGTATGGTATACGGCATGACGAAGAAACTCATTTTTCACTAGAAAAATGAATACATTAATAGGAATTAGGATGCCAGTCCAACTTTTCGCAGGAGGCATCGTGTCATGAACGAAGTCATCAACCACTAAGTAAGTCATAGAATGCAACCCTTAGT